>Ga0193744_1000095_pt1 | contig 32948 bp, 22 predicted proteins | sample L1a1metaG_FD_143056 | JGI IMG/M metagenome (GOLD analysis project Ga0193744, IMG submission 143056) | Soil microbial communities from a riparian zone of the East river system, Colorado, United States - L1a1 | ecosystem: Environmental > Terrestrial > Soil > Riparian zone | place: USA: East River...
CGTTACAACCGCTACCAGAGGATGTTATTGAACACCTATAATAATAAGTTCCTGCACTTATGTTTCCTGTAACAGTAAACGTTGTGGCAGAAGTAGCATTGGTATAAGTTGAGTTTGAGGGCAAACCATTGACCACATTAGCCCAGCCTGTCGAGCCATTTGCTGAAAATTGCCATTGATATAAAAGCGCAGTTCCTCCTGACGCTGTAACAGATGGGGCATATGTTCCATTTACACAAATAGAAGCATTAGCGGGTTGTGCAGATACTGTTGGGTCAGCAACAATTGTTAAAACAGCATTATTACTAATTATTGGATCACATCCACTACCCGTAGATGAAACAACACATTTATAGTAATATGTACCTGCAACCATACTTCCGGTTACTGTAAATGAAGAAGCTGAGGTTGGATTAGTGTAAGTTGAGCCAGAAGGAGTTCCATCAGTAACATTTGCCCATCCGGTTGATCCATTAACTGAATATTGCCATTGATAAGCTAAAGAAGGAGTGCCCCCTGTGGCCGTTAAAGTAGGCGCGTATGATCCTCCAAGACAAATTGTAGCACTGGAGGGTTGTACTGAAATTGCAGGATCCGCAACTACAACCATTGCAGCAAAACTACTTGTAACGGAGCCACATCCACTTGCACTGGCTGCAACCACACATTTATAGTAATAAGTACCCGCTGCAACATTTCCTGTAACTGTAAATGCAGTGGCTGATGTAGCACTTGTATAAACAGCATTGGCTGGAGTTCCATTTGCTACATTAGCGTATACCCCCCCACTTGTACTGGAATACTGCCATTGATAAGTAAGAGATGGTGAACCTCCGGTAGCTGTCACATCTGGCGCAAATGTCCCCCCTACACAAATGGTTGCCCCGGATGGTTGAACTGTAATTGCCGGATCGGCTACAACTATAACTGCACCAGTATTGCTATTAATGGTTGTACATCCTGATTTTGCTATAGCACAATAATAATAAGTTGTACCTACAACTGCCCCGGAAGGTGTATAACTTGAAGTTTGGGCACCTGCGCCTAAGTTGGTTCCTCCGCTATTTGAATTGATTGTATTTGAATACCACTGGTATGTATAAGAACCAGAACTAACTACTACTGATAAGGTAGAAGGGGTTCCACCGATGCAAATAGTTTGTGTCGTTACTGGTTGTGTGGTTATGGTGGGTGCCGTTACCGTTGCGCTGGTAGTCTGAGTAGAGCCAAGCGCATCTGTAACTGTTACATTATATGTACCTGCAGATAAACCGGTAGGGTCCTGAATGGTGGCCCCATTACTCCAAACATAAGTATAAGGCGAATTACCTCCTGTAACAGTAAGATCTATTGATCCATTATTCCCGGCTATACAAGTTGCATTTGTAACAACCGTACTTAATGTAAATGGCACATAAGTAATTACCAGTTCAGGAGGATCAGTACCGGCATCATCCCAGGATTCTGCAGATCTGGAACCTGTACCTGAAATAATAAATGCCATACTATTATTACTTGACCAACCCGATCTGTTTATTATTTCCTGAACAATTCCAATTATAGATGGAGAATTATAAAACAGGTCTACTGTCCATGCAGATGGAGACCATGCAGTTGTTGCAGTTGTTTTAACTCTATTTGATATTGTAAATGTTCCTGTTGTGCTGCCTACAAATGTAGTTGCATTGTCTACATCATTTCCCCACATATTCAAATTTGTAGTACCACTATTCGAGTTACTTGGATCAGGTTCTATGGCATGAAATCTAATATATGCAGTTTGAATTATTGAATTTTTGGGAATAGTTATAGTATTAAATCTTAATCCTACGATTTCAGTTCCTAACCCTGGACTTTGTAAATCTACGCATAGCTCCAAATAGATTCCTGTAAGATAAACAGCCCCATTAACATGCTGGTATGTGCCGTCCGGCCCTTCCTGTTCTGCATCATCACTACTTTGAGATATAGACCGATTAATTGTAGTTTGAGATAATACAGGATTAAATGCAGATAAACTAAAGAAAATTAATACGGTTAAAAAGGATTTTCCTATATTATATAGGGTTGGGTAAATATTATAGACATGACTGGCTACTATACGCGTATACCGGGCACTTTTAAAACATATGAATAAGCTTGTTAATATGTTCCTAGGTATTAACATTCAAATAATTTCATGGCACTTATCAATTAAATAGCTGAGTATAGTATACTAGCTTTAAGCTAAATAGAATCTCTAGCGAAAAGATAATATCTAAACAAGGGGCAATTTACTTGAATTGGCCTACCGAATAAGCATCCTAATTTTGGAATCAGTGACGTTATAGTTTTTTGAAAAGAATCTTTTTATAGCTATATTTCTAAGCTATAACAGCTGTAGGATATACCATATTATAAATAATAAAATCTGATTATTATTCCTATTTTAAAAAAATACTGATAAAATGTGATCCTAAAACGATCTATCTATTCAACTTTCATTATAAGAGATTGAACTTTTTTAAGAAGTCTTATTCTATTCTTAATTCCAATAAAATAAATAGGAAATGCATAGTAAAAATGTTCAATATTATCACTTAGTTACATTAAGCCGAGCTTAGGATATAAGATAAGTTTAACATCTTTTTTACATAGAAATCTATTAATCTTCTAGGTTTTTTATAATAAATCTCAGGCAATTATTTGATTCATAAGCCCTTGGCTATACTTTAGTCACAAACAAAAAGCACTTAACAGGCGAGTTAGGGGCGGGTAATGGGCGAGTATAGGGCGGGTAATAGGCGGGTAAGAATTCTTACCCGCCTATTACCCGCCCTATACTCGCCCATTACCCGTCCCTAACTCGCCTCTTGATTAGAAGATGACTTTGGGTATAAGGTGAAAAAAATAAAGCCAGGGCAATTGTAACTATTGTTACAGTTTTATACAAAATAGAAAAAGGAATTAGATGTATATTAGCTTATGCAAGCCAATATTTATTCAAATTACACTGCATAATGCCGTTAGTTTTTTAACTCCTGATCGAGGTACTTTTCTAATGTAGCTCTTAAAACTAAGCGGTTCTTGACTATGAAGTTTTGATCAACTGCTATAAGGGTGGGTGTAGCAGGCACAGGATAATTATTTTTTATCTGGTTTCTTTGGTCGAGAGTGACCATATGGAGATTTTTCCATCCCATAGGATTCGACTTCAGGTATTTTTTCCAGTTTGCTTCATTAACATCCATGGAAATACCAATTATTTCTAATCCCAGGGGTTTATATTTATTATAAATGCCTACCAGTTCGGGTTCAAACTCTCTGCAATGGGAACAATCTGACCGCCAGAAAAATAATAGCGTCAATTTTGCTTTAGCAGCAATACTGGCAAGCTCATTGTTCTGGCCATTTTCATCAGGTAACTGGGTATTAAAAGCAGGTCTACCTACTTCACAATTCTTTAATGCCTTCAATAGATTTGAAACACTTTGATCTTTTGAGCTTGTCTCAGCAGTACAGTCATCATTGTAATTCTTCAACAAATAACTAAGGGAAACTTCATCCCGGTTGTTGACATATTTAAACAAGAGGTTACGGTATATCCAGGCATCAACTTCATCATTACCCTGACGCTTATTCATTAATCGGTCAATGAATAATTTCACATCAGTGGTGTCATTTTTTGCATATAAATCGGCATAGTTGATAATGGCTTTGATAAATGAATTATGAGATAGAATACGTTTATCATAAAAGGGTAGCTGATCTAAAAAATATTGCCGGTCAAATTCTTTATCGGAAATGGATTTTAGCTTTTCATTGTCAGGATAATCCATTTTTACAGGATGATAGACAATTTTGCTTATAACCTCAGCTGTGTAGGTCCCTTTATAATCATGCCTTATTTCTTTACAGACTTGATTAAATAACAACAGCAAATTATAGATTCGCTCATTCTTCTTTAGAAGGTCTGAATCAGTGGGAGAATAACTCAATAAAAGACTGTCTCTAAATAATTTAAACTTTCTATTGGCACTTGTTAACTTGTAGTAAGCTACATTTTCTCTATCTTTTAGTTTTGCAACCCCTCCTCTCATGGCATTGTAATCAATAATACCAAAATCAAGTACAGAATCGCCAGGTGAGTTCTGTGGAATAATAAAGTCTACCCATTTTATATTTTGACCCCACATTCGTATACGAGCCTGAATATGAGTGTTTACGATTTTAATGTTAAATGAATTATCAGCTGCCAGACTCACAGTATCTGTCTCCATCCAAATATCATCTGTCCATTGCTCTATTGAAATTTTACTTTTAGTATTAGATGGGATATTTTGAATAATGCCTTTACAAGAAATTTGGGCATTCACTTGCATACAGCTTAGGAAGCTAATGAATAAAATAACTCTAGTTACATCATAAAAAATTCTAGCTGAATTAGAGCCTAATTTTCGAAGCAATTTAAATTTATTCCTTAAAGTATTGTCCATAATACGATTTTTGAAATATGATATCTCCTGGATCTTAATACTATTGATTAACAGAAATAAATGTATAATTTAATCTGGTTAAGCAATTGATTATTAATTCTAAAGCAGGCCATTATGTCTACTGAACTGATTGTTTTAGGAGGATTATTAAATTGTAAATATAAAACCGGCAGATCTTTTAATAGTTATGTTTATTCTATCCGGTTGGCCATACGATTTAATATATCGGTGATTTGTTCAATAATGGGTGGGTATGATAAATAATTATAGTTTCTTTCATCAAGTCCATAAATGGGAACATTAATTACCTTATGTTTAATACCATAAGTTACAGAAATTCTTAAAGGAATTGGCACCGGCTTTTTATTTAGCCGGGTAAGACATCTGGGATCAATACATTCAAAATTAGATGGTAATTCAAAGAAGCCTTTTTTATCAATATACTCTACAAACTGTTCTAGTTCTTCCCGGGAAATGGACTTTTGGGTTTTTACCAATCCTTTATAGGCAGTTTCATATTCACGAATAAGTAGTCCATTAGTTTTTAATTGAATATAGTTTTTTATAGCCGGATCTATCCCGCCATAATAGCCACCTCCTATTACTTCAATGTTAACGAAAATAGGTTCAGGCTTATCAGCTTTTTCTTCCGGATTCCCAAATATCCAATCCCAAAATCTGGCAAACAATCCTTTTGTATGTTCCCCCTCTTTTAAATGTTCTCTTTTTGAATTAATCTTAACTTCCGGTAACAGGTAGTCGGGTCTTTTAAAGATAGTGGCTGAGTCCTCTAGTTTATTAAAATGATATTCATAAGTACCCCTTCCTGCCTTATTATTATATTCAAGTACCAGGCTATTTCCATCTAGTTTGACTATCATAAAAGAATCTACATCCCGGAATGGCATATATAATTTAGGTCCCTTTACGTTCCACTCCTTTTGTGTTCTTATGCCATTCAGATAAATCTCAACTGATTTATTCAGCTTAAAATAAAGATAGTTTTTATATTCTTCAGTGGAATGATGAACAATTGTTTGAGAGTGCTGATCTAAGGTATTAATGTATTTCCATTTGGTTTCATACAACCTGTTCTCTTGTATATCAGGATACAAAAAGCTGTTACTACCCTTGTCTTGGGATCTTGCTAAAAATGACAAACCATGTAAAAGAACAAGCAATATTGTCCCTTTACATGGCCTTAAACTTTTGTACATGATATGAATTACATTAGAATCTGAATCCTAAAGTAAGAAGAAATCGGTTAGTATCCAATTGTGTATCAACAATTGGCTGGTTTCCGTTGCTCACATCATAAGGTAAATAAGACTGCTTATTCTCATAATGGATGTACCCAAGATCAATGAAGAACTTATCTATCCTGGCTCCTGCACCAAAACTATAGGACTTATTAAATTCAGAATCACCTTTAAACGGGGTCGCAATTAATCCATATCCGGCTCTTAATCTATAATCTCCTAGTGCAACTTCTCCTCCAAATCTAAAATTAACAGCTTGTTTTAATTCCTGCTCAATCTGGTTATTTAGCTCAATCTGATATGCTTTTGCATTTGGATCTTCACTGGTATTTTTAAACTTAAAAGATGCACTTGTGTAGTCAACATATTCTACTTCAGCTGATAGAAATCCAACTTCTCCAATTAATACACCCGCATTTCCAATCATTCTCCAGGGTGTAATAAGGATATAATCATATTTACCAATAGGTGAAGCCTGAGGATCATTAAATTGACCAGTTGGAGTAGTAAAATCATATGTCAAGGTGTTTACATATTCTTCACTAATAGCCATTGCTGTAGGTGTGTGTATTGCTAATCCTACTCTTAAAGCTTGTATTGGTCTGAAAATGATACCCAATTTAAGGTTAATACCCACGCCGCTAGCATCCAGATTTTCATCGTATCGAAGTTTGTTGAAATATTGGACAGTATCTGGGCCGGTATCATCTTCTCTATATATTTTCTCAGAATTGAAGTTCAGTACCGGGATGCCGATAGTGGCCCCTACTGAAAATTTATCCTGGTAATTACCCGCAAAAGAAAGGCTTATTTCATTGAGGTTACCAGTGTTTGATATATTTTGAGACTTGACAACTCTCTCGTCACCGGTAAAATCACTATCGTAGTTATTATCCATATTGTCATCAAATATTCCACCTGCATCATATGCCAATCCAGAACCAAATGAATCTAAATCTTCAGGTTTATTTCCGTTAGCCTGCTCAACAAAATGGTTCATAATAGATCCTTTAGAAACGCCTTTATAATAAAGGTCCTGCCTGTAACTGGCTAAACTACTAAACCCTATACCGAAATTGAGGTTCTTCCATTGAGAAGCAACAGGTTGTTGATTAAATACTAACCCAATGGAGGGTAAGCCAAACTTAAACTCTTTTGAATTAAAGGACTGATTTCCTTCTCCTTCCAGTTTTGCATCTGTACTATAATTAGTCATACTCATTCCAAAACTCATTTCAGAAGATCGATACCATCCAAGTCCTGCAGGGTTTTGTGATATAGCACCAAAGTCTGAGCCAAAAGCCCCTATACTATTGCCTACACCTGCATTCCTGGCTGAACTACTGTAATTCAGATAAGAATACCTGATGGCATCCGATATGGTTTGACCATGAGTGTTAGTAACAGCAAAGCTTAATCCCAAGTATAAATAAATAGTTATTCTTTTCATGATTTCCGTATTTAGTGAGCGTTTATTTAATAGGAATGGGTGGACAATATTAGTTGACTCCACCCATTTCAAACTGTTTATTCTTTAATAAAATCAATTATTTTCTACCACTTCTACCATTCGAAGATGGCGAAGAACTGCTTCTTTCAGACGAACTGGACTTATTTTCACCTGAAGATCTAACACTTCCAGAATTACTATTGTTTTCACTTCTGTTTTCTCTTGGACTTGTTTCAGTATTTTTACTTTGTCTTTCTTCAGTATGTATCTTTTCAGAACTTCTTTCTATTCTATTGTTTCTGTTATTTTCAGTTCTTGTCGCTTCTCTTCTTCTTGAATGAGTTTCAGAGTTACCATTCACACCCGATTCTCTTCTTGCAGGTCTTTCGCCAGAGTCATAAATCTGTTTTAACCTGTTTTCTCTTTGTGTTTCTCTATCCAATCTGCTATTATCAGTTGGCACATTATCCCTTTTGATACTCTGATCATCTTTTGATGTCCGTGGTGTATTTGCAGGAACACTAGAATTATCACGACCTGGTCTTGGTGATTCTACTTGTTGTCTATTGTCCGGACGGGTAGATTGCGGAGTAGCTTGTGGTCTATCAGATTGGTTGTTTCTTCCGGTAGGCCTTGTTGATTGAGTCTGTGGTCTGCTGTTGCCTGATGGCTTAACATCAGTTCCAGGTTTTCTATCAATCAAGACATCCCTATTGCCTCTTGGATTTGAATTCTGAACTCCCGCTGGTAAAGAAGAACTTGTATTTCTTCCATTATTATTACTTACTCCAGGAGTCTGATTAGTTACACCTCTTGGATTAGAAGGAGTAGAATGAATTAAACCTCTTGGATTTCCTTTTAACTCAGTTAATGCACCACCACCCTTTCTTGGTCCGTAATAAACATTACTGCCATAGTTACCATTGCCGCCGTTATTGTTACCGTTATAATAACCATTGTTATAATAGCCGCCATAATATCCATAATCCCCATAGTAATAATTGTTATAATAAACATTACCATAAGGAGGATAAGGATTATAGGAATAACAATTCCAAGGAGAATAGTAATTATTGTATCCAAAGTTCCAACCAAAGCTAGGTCCATAACCAAAACCATAACTAAAGCTTGGTCCGTAATTCCATCTTCTCCATCTGTTATAATCCGAATAGCTGTCAAAACCCACATATATGGTAGTTCCACTCCAGAAAGGATCATAATTATAAGAGCTTACGTAGCAATCATCGAAGTAACCGAAGCCTCTCAATGGTCTGTCAAATCGTCTGATCCTTGAACTATAGTAATAGTCGTAATCATCATAATCTTCCTCATTATCATAATACTTGTCATTAGCACCATCAGGTTGCTCCTGTTTATTAATATTATCAGCAGGTTTAGCTGGTTCATTATATACTTCAGTTACTGAAGTACCCCCATTTTTTAATGGATCATAATATACATCGTCATATTGGGCCTTTAGAGATACAATAGAAACCATCATTGCTATTGTCATCATTATCAAGTTTGAAAAATTCCGTTTCATATCGTTTGATATTTAATTTTTGTACTAGAATTTAATTCTAACATTTAAAAGTATAGGTCGAAATTATTACTTTTTTATGAATGTTATAGTTAAGGTAATTATAAAGCTCCATTAAAAAGTGTTAATCTTTCTAAGCAGCCTGTTTCATTTGTTTGACAATAATACATAGGCATTAGTTACTTTTGATTCTTAATTTAACATTTTATTGACAGTTACGTATCTAATTGCTTTAAAATAAAACAAAGATATGGCAAAAGAGATCACTTCAAGAGCCGATGATTATTCGCAATGGTATAATGATTTAGTTAAAAAATCAGGACTGGCAGATCACTCAGCAGTAAGGGGATGCATGGTAATAAAGCCACATGGATATGCATTGTGGGAAAATATAAGAGATCAGTTAGACAAGATGTTTAAAGAGACCGGTCATGTCAATGCTTATTTCCCTCTTTTTATTCCCAAAAGCTTTTTAAGCAAAGAAGCACAACACATAGAAGGGTTCGCCAAAGAATGTGCAGTAGTTACCCACCATCGACTAATGAATGCACCTGATGGTAGTGGATTAATAGTGGATCCTGATGCAAAGCTTGAAGAAGAGTTAATTATAAGACCAACTTCTGAAACCATCATTTGGAACACCTATAAAGACTGGATCAACTCTTACCGCGATTTACCTCTATTGATCAATCAATGGGCCAATGTAGTAAGATGGGAAATGAGGACCCGACTGTTTTTAAGAACTGCAGAATTTCTATGGCAAGAAGGGCACACTGCCCATGCTACCAAACAGGAAGCAATAGATGAAACAATACAAATGCTGGATATTTATGCTCAGTTTGCTGAAGAATGGATGGCCATGCCGGTGATTAAAGGTAGAAAGACTGAGAATGAGCGATTTGCAGGTGCTGAAGATACCTATTGTATTGAAGCTCTGATGCAAGATGGTAAAGCATTGCAGGCAGGAACATCCCATTTTCTGGGTCAGAACTTTGCTAAGGCATTTGATGTAAAATTCCTTACCTCAGAGAATAAAGAAGAATATGTTTGGGCCACCTCATGGGGAGTATCGACCCGATTAATAGGTGGGCTTATTATGACACATTCAGATGATGACGGATTAATTCTTCCACCTAAACTAGCACCTTTACAGGTAGTTATAGTACCTATTCCAAAACCAGATCCTGTAATTACAGAAGCAGCAGATAAAATCATCAAGTCCCTCAAAGCAAAAGGAATAAGGGTTAAGCTGGACTCAGACGATAAAAACAGACCGGGATTTAAGTTTGCGGAGTATGAAATGAAAGGAGTGCCGGTAAGAATAGGGATAGGTAGGCGAGACCTTGAAAACAATCAGGTAGAAATAGCAAGAAGAGATACTAAAGAAAAGCAATCTGTTAATTTAGATAATGCAGCAGAGTTTGTTTCTGATTTATTAGACCAAATGCAAAAAGATATTTACCTTAAAGCTTTAAAATATAGAGATGATCATATAACCAGAGTAGAGAGTTTTGCTGAATTTCAAGAAGTACTGGAAACAAAAGGAGGTTTTATACTGGCACATTGGGATGGAACCGCAGAAACGGAACTTAAAATAAAAGAATTAACAAAAGCTACCATTCGTTGTATTCCGCTAGATGGAAAAGAAGAAAAAGGGAAATGTATTTATACTGGAAATCCTTCAAATATGAGAGTTTTGTTTGCGCAGGCATATTAAATACTTTAAATGAAATACAGTCTTTTTTTATTTGCTATTTGTATATATGCTTATAATTTACAAGGCCAACACCTCGTAGGGATGAGTACCAGGTATGATACCGATGTATCTGAATGGGTTATATATCCTGAAGATGAAAAACTCCCGGAATGCACTATTAGAGCAAGATGGACCTTACCAGATAACCCGGGAGAATGGGACTTTAGAATGGGAGATATAAGTGGAGTCATTCGTCTTAAGTGGAAAGATAAGATGGATGAATGGGAGATAATAGGAGATAATATAAATACCCGTTTAAAAATGGTATGGCCTGGTGACCCAAGAGAATGGAGGGTAGAAACCTCAGATAAGGAATTCGTTATTCATACAAAATACAATATTCCTATAGGAGATTGGGAATTAAAATCTAAAGGAGATTCGCTGTTTGGTATTTATCCTGCATATCAGAATGATATAAGAGATTGGATTATACAAGATAATCTCCCAAATGACTTACATATTACTACCAGGATTGGATTGTGTTTTGCAGTAATGATTAGCAATATAGTAAGGTAGTTGACAGTTGTCAGTTGCTAGTTGACAGTATGATTATCTGCAGATGTCAGCAAATCTATGCTTCTTGTTAAAATAAATAAATTTAAGGTATCTTAAATCCTGACAACTGACAACCGGCAACAACTCTAGGATAAAAGTTTCTGTCTAAGATAAAACTCTAATTGATCATTAGTTTCAAGGAGCTTTTTAGTAAGTTCCTCCTTTTCTTTTTTAAGATAGTATATCTCATATGCTTTTAAGATAGTCTCTTTTAATTCAGCATCATTCCATGGCTTTTGTAAATAGCAATATATTTGACCACGATTTATAGCATCTTTTAAAGCTTCCATATCAGAAAAGCCAGTTAATAAGATTCGAATTTGATCAGGAAAGTCCTGGACAGCTTGAGCCAATAATTCTGTACCCAAAGTTTCCGGCATTCTCTGGTCAGTAATGAGTACATGAATATCAGTATCTGCCAAAACAACTTGTGCATCTGCTGCAGAGTTAGCAGTAAAAATAGTAAAGTCCCTTCTAAAAGAAGCTCTGAATGCAATCAGATTATTCTCTTCATCATCCACATACAAAACTTTAATATTGCTGCTTTGAGCCATTTAGTTTTGAATTTTAAGCTTAAGAAAGATAAAATTTAGCATCACACATAAAAAGTCATTAAAACTATAAGATATTAAATAGATAATTGTTTAAAAATACTGCTATAAATTATCCTAAAGTTAATAGGTAATTACACTTATTACAAATAATTTTATAAAAAAATAAAGAGTAAATAAAGATACTAGGACAATGTCTCTTATGGTTTTAATTAATTAGTTTTATTTAAAATATTTACGCATTCTACCATCTATATATTTACATTTGTTAGTCCAGAGTTTTAAGTATTTACAGGGTTTTCCTGGTTTTCTATTCATAGTAATTAGCATTGTAAGAGAAAATCCTATACTATTTTAAGATTTGTACTTTAAACTTAATTGACCTAATTGGATTCAAATCACTTTTTAACTTTTTACTATAGCTACATAAAAGTTTAGTAATAAGATAACACTTCATATTTTATTTTTGTTAGCTAAATAAATAATTCGCAATGAATAGTTTAATTACCCATTTACAGGATCTTATTACTAAAACTGAATCACATAACAAAAGCTGGAAACCCTTATTTTTTAGAATACAAAACTTAGAGGATAAAACTAGATTTCTAAAACTGCTTGAAACTCCAGGGATAATTGTATCAGATACTTTATTCGGGCAAGTTAAAGAGTTAATAAAAATAAAGAATCCTACAAAAAAGTTTAATGATGAAGAGTATTCAGCAGAAGTCTTAAAACACATTTTCCCAGTATCAATTCAGGAATATGGAGTTTGGGTCTATTATCCATGGTCAAACAGGTTAATACACATTCCAGATGAGATGGAATTTATTGAAATCCGTACCAGTAGAAATCAATATAAAATAACAAAAGAAGAAAGAGATTATCTTAATACTAAAAAGATAGGGATTATTGGCTTATCTGTGGGGCAATCAGTATCATTAACACTGGCACTTGAAAGAATTGGTGGAGAATTAAGATTGGCAGATTTTGATACACTTGAGTTAAATAATCTTAATAGAATCAGGACTCCATTGTATAATATTACTTTGCCAAAAGTATATGCTGTTGCCAGAGAAATTGCAGAAATAGATCCCTATTTAAACATAAAGTGTTTTGAAGATGGGGTAAATGAAGATAATCTCCATCAGTTTTTTACTGAAGGAGGTAAATTGGATCTATTGATTGAAGAATCAGATGGATTTGATATTAAAATAATAAGCCGCTATAAAGCAAAGGAACTCAGGATTCCCGTTTTAATGGAGACAAGTGATAAATGCATGGTAGATGTTGAGCGTTTTGACCTCGAACCAGATTTAGACATTTTGTATGGTAAAGTTAAACATCTGGATATTAAGACCTTAAAAAACCTAAAAACCACTGAAGAAAAAACTCCCTATATACTTGATATTCTAGGGATTGATGACTGCTCTGTCCGTTTGAAAGCTTCAATGTTTGAAATTGAACAAACTATAAATACCTGGCCACAACTTGGTTCGGCAGTTACAATGGGTGGAGGTATTACAACTGATGTAAGTAGAAGGATATTATTAAATACTTATACAGATTCCGGAAGATACCGGATTGATATTGAAGCATTAATTGGCAACAAAGAAACGACAATTGCAGCACCCGAAGAAGAATTGAAAACACCAGGACTTGAAAGAAAAGAGATAGAAAGAATTATTAATCGGGAACCGGAAATCAAAGTAAACGATATTGCTTCAAATAAGCTTATTGTGGATTGGATTAAAAATGCAATTAAAGCTCCATCTGCTGGAAATAACCAACCATGGAAATGGTATCTTGATAACAATATATTGTACTTATTTCATGACAGACAAAAATCTGCAGGATGGGATGATCCATTTGATAACCTGGCGCATTTGTCCTTAGGGGCTGCGATAGAGAACCTTAAAATTTCAGCACTTCATAATAAGTACTCAACAATAGTTGATTATTATCCCATTAAAGAAGAACCCACTTGTATTGCCCGTATTAGTTTTGAGGCTGGTATAAATGAGAAAGATTTTGCTCTCAATGAGGAATTGTTTAATACCATATCTACAAGATGTACTAATAGGAAAAAGGGGACAATTGAGAAAATTGATAGCGAAATATTAGCCAGTATTTCATTCGCTAGTGGACCAGGCAATAATGTTGCAATAATTGAAAATACAACTGATATAGCCTTAGTTGCTGAAATTGTTTCCTTAATTGAAAAGTTTAGGTTCCTTGATCCAAATGGACATCATGACTTTTTTAATAAAGAAATCAGATGGACAGAGGAGGAAACAAATAGAACTAGAGATGGACTGGATGTGGATACTTTTGAAGTTACACTAGCAGGTAAAATGGGTTTAAAATTAGCTTCTGATCCTGAAGTTATTGCCAAAATCAGAGAATGGAAAGGTGGTAATGGCTTCCAAAAAATATCAAGAGAATCTATTATAACATCTTCAGCAATTGGCTTATTACAAATTGAAACACCAGAAACTGCTATTTATATAAAAGGGGGAGAAGCAATGCAAAGAGTATGGCTTACTGCAAATCATTTTGGAATAGCATTACATCCAATTTCGGCACCATTATTTTTCTTTGATCGTATAGCAAAGATTAAAGACCTACCTGATGAAATCATAACTGAAATAAAGAAACAAGAAGTAAAATTTAACGCAATATTTCCCCACGATGTTAATAAAACAAATATATTTTTATTTAGGCTCTCAATAGCAGACCCACCTACTAAAGTATCACTGCGAAGAAATCTTGAAGATAGCTTATACATCAAATAGCAAGATATCCAGTTACAAAGGATTTTAATTATTACAATCCACCTAGCCTGGAGTATAAATCAATTTGCAAAAAAAAATACTAGTTATATAAAACTGCTATAATTTATTAACTTTATGTTCAGGTCAAATTATTAATAGTTTTAATATGTTTAGATTTAGGGCATTTAAAGCAAATACCAATTTAGATATTTGTGAGCAGTATATAGAGGGCCATGTGAAAGTTCTTAAGGACTATGGGGTTACCAATATAACTACCAATAGTGCGGATTGGGTGAACTGGGACTGTATATATGGTATAGTTGCCGAAAAAGATGATGGAACCATAGTTGGAGGAATTAGAATTCAAAAGGCAGATGGAATTCACCAACTTCCAATAGAAAAAGCTATTGGTAAAATGGATCCTACAATTCACAAAATTGTAAATGAATATATACCTACAGGGGTGGGTGAATTATGTGCTTTGTGGAATGCTAAAGAAGTTGCCGGAATGGGTCTAAGTCTATTATTAACCAGGGCAGGAATTTCAATGGTCAATCAGGTTAATTGTAATATACTACTGGGCATTTGCGCTGAATATACTATGAAAATGTTCTCACGGGTTGGGTTTGTTGTAGACAATTCATTTGGTAATAAAGGAGAATTTCCATACCCAAATGAAAACTACATTACCCGTGTTTTGGGTATTTTAAATGCCAAGAATTTATCCACTGCAGAGGAATTTGACAGACAAAGAATGTTAGACCTCAGAAACAAACCAATGCAACGATTTACAGAATCCGGACCAGGAGGCATTGCACTTGAGGTAGAATACCTGTTATCTTTGTTGCAAACTTCTCAAATATGATATTTGTGAATTATTGGCGTTTTCACTTTATTTCTATCTTTTTAATCTTCTCAACTGTGTGCTTTACACAAGTTGTTACCATTAATAATATTTCTCAAAATATACTAGTAAAAAACAAGGTAAGTTTCCTGGAAGACAAAACCAACAATCTAAGTTTTGAAGTAATATCTAAATCTAATGACTTTAAACAAATCAAAACTGATATACCCAATTTTGGTGTTTCAGATCATACTTTTTGGCTTAAATTAACTTTACTTAATAATACTGATCATATCAACTTTGTGCTTCAGGTTTCACAACCAGGCTTAGATGACGTGAATTTTTACCATCCGGATAAAGATGGCAATTATAAGCTTTCACATCAAGGTGAAGATAAGCCATTTAGTAACAGAGAGTTTTTTGATCCTAATTATATATTCCGGTTTGAATTAACTCCTGGTAATACAACTGATTTTTTTATAAGGATACAAGCTAAGGATAATATACAAGCTCCATTGACAATTGGTACCGTTGAAACCATTTCAGAAACCAATAAAATTAAAGACACTTTAGCTGGTATTTATCTGGGGATCATGTTTGTAATGTTCTTTTATAATGCATTCTTATTTCTTACTGTCAAAGACAAAGTATTCTTTTATTATATTATTTATCTGGCTGCAGTTATATTAGCACAATCTAGTATCCAAGGCTATACTTTCCAGTATCTTTTTCCGCAAATACCTATTTTAGCAACTTATGCATCTTTCATTTTTCCTCCATTGGTCGGAATAATGAGTATTTATTTCATGCGGAATTTCCTGCATGTTAGTACATATTTCCCTTTGTTAAATAAGATTTTGAATGTATTCATTATTGGATATGTCATTGCATTCTTGGTCTCCGTAACCGGTAATTTTAAACTTAGTTTTACTTTGATACAAATGTGTGCTTCGCTTGTGTCATTGTATATGCTTGCTGTAGCATATTTTATCCTTAAAAAGGGATTCCGTCCTGCAAAATATTTCTTGATTGCCTGGTCTTTCTTTCTGGTAGGGGTTATTATTTATGTTTTAAAAGATGTGGGTGTTTTACCTTTTAATAATTTTACTTTGTATACAATGCCTGTGGGTTCAGCTATAGAAGTTGTATTGCTTTCTTTTGCATTGGCTGATAGAATTAATATACTTAAAAAAGAGAAAGAAGAATCACAAGCTCAGGTATTAAAAGCATTGCAGGAAAATGAAAAACTAATCACTGAGCAAAATGTAATCCTGGAATTGAAAGTTACTGAACGTACGGAAGAATTAGAAAATAAGAATATTGAATTAGGAACCACCCTTAAGAACCTCAAAGAAACACAAGCTCAATTAGTAGACGCTGAAAAAATGGCATCTCTTGGTCAACTTACAGCCGGTATTGCACATGAGATTAATAACCCAATTAATTTTGTTAGTGCTAATATTAAACCTTTACAAATGGATATTGCTGACATTATGGAGGTAATAAAGAAATATGAAAATATCTCTCCTGATATTGATTTTCATCAACAACTTAAAGAAATTGAATCTTTTAAAAAGCAAATAGATCTTGATTATGTAAGAGAGGAGATTGATACTTTGCTGGGCGGTATTGAAGATGGAGCCAAAAGAACTGCCGAAATAGTAAAGGGATTAAAAAACTTCTCCAGACTGGATGAAAGTGATATTAAGGAAGCCAATTTAAATGAAGGAATAGAATCAACCTTAATATTATTAAAAAATACATTGACTAAGGATATTGAAGTTATTAAGGATTTGGGAATAATTCCACTCATCGAATGCTTTCCGGGTAAACTGAATCAGGTATTCATGAATATTATGAATAATTCTATTCAGGCAATCAATCAAAAGAAAATTAAAGAAAAAAATAAACTTATTATTTCAAGTAAATTAATTGGCGAATCTGTTTGTGTTAGTATTGAAGATACGGGTGTTGGAATGACTCCTGAAGTAAAAGCTAAAGTGTTTGAACCCTTCTTTACAACCAAAGATGTTGGGGAAGGTACAGGTCTTGGCATGTCTATTGTATTTAAGATAATTGAAAGTCATCATGGAAAAATTGATATTGAATCAGAATTGGGTGTTGGTACTAAAGTGCTGATCACTTTACCATTGAAAATAGACCTTAGTGCTTAATTAATAAAGCTATGTCTGATAAAATCAGAGTACTATATGTGGATGATGAAGAAAACAACTTGATTTCATTCAAGGCTTTTTTTCGCAAAGAATATGAGGTATATACTGCCAGCAGTGCTGCAGAAGCACTGAAGCTATTGGATAATATAGAAATGCACATTATTGTTTCAGATCAAAGAATGCCATTGATTTCAGGAACTGAATTTCTCGAAAAATCTATTGAAAAGCATCCTGATGCAATCAGATTACTCATTACCGGACAGGCTGATATAGATACTGTAATAGAAGCAATAAACAGGGGCCAAATAACAAAGTACCTTCAAAAGCCATGGGATTGGGATAAGTTTAGGCTTACTATGGAAAATTGTAGTGATGTTTATAAATCTAAAAGAGAACTTAAAGTAAAAAATATACAGCTTGAAAAAGCAAATGATGAGCTTAACAGATTTGTCTATAGTGCTTCTCATGATTTACGGTCTCCTTTAATGTCTATTTTGGGAGTAGCTCAATTAGCCAGGATGGACGAAGAAATGAAGGTAGCAGAGGAGTACTTTGAAATAATAGAAAATTCAGTACATAAACTAGATAAGTATCTTAAAAATATAATTGATTATTACCAGAATTCCAGATCAGAGGAGTTAATGGATCAAATTGACTTTGAATCCCTGGTATTGGAGGTAATAGATATACTTAAAAACCAGGACCAACATGTAAATTTTGTTACCGAAATAGTGCAGGATGGAGAATTTATAGGCGACAGTTTTAGGCTGAGAGTAATTTTGAATAATCTTATTTCAAATGCCATTAAGTACCAAAACCCTAAAATAGTTGATCATACTGTTACTATAAAAGTAAAATCCAGTAATACCTCTGCTTTTTTAAGTATAGCAGATAATGGTATTGGTATCCTACAGGAGCATTTAGATAATATCTTTAAAATGTTTTTCAGAACACAGAATACAAATCATAAACAAGGATCTGGTATAGGACTATTTATAGTAAAAGAAGCACTAGAAAAAATAGGTGGAACAATTAATGTTGTATCTACTCCATTGGTTGGTACTTCATTTGATATTGTAATACCCAATAAGCTTAGCCAATAATGTCTCAAAGCTTATCTATAATGTTGATCGATGACAGTGCCGTAGACCTTTTCTTACATGAGAGATTTATCACGCTTAAGTCAATTGCCAGAAAAATAACAAAATTTGACTATGCGGGAAATGCACTTAAATACCTAAGTACTTTAGATATTGCTGACTGGCCAGATATTATTCTTTTGGATATACAAATGCCTTTAATGGATGGTTTTGACTTTCTTGATAAATATGAAGAATTACCAGAAAAGTTTAGGCAAAAGTGTCATATTATTATGGTTTCTTCATCTCTAGATTTTGGGGATATATGTAAAGCCAGGGCAAATTCTCAAGTATTGGAGTTATTAAAAAAGCCTTTGAATATTGATGAACTAATATTGCTTTTAACCGAACATAACATTATTTAAATTATTTTATATTTCTTTTACCTAAAAATACTGGCTCTAAAATCCTATTAAGTTCATATAATAATTAAATTATTGGTTTAAATACCAGTATGTTATAAAAATTATAACAAGCTCATTTATTTTAATTTAATTGTATTAATGATATTTTCATCATTTAGCTTCTTTATATTTTGTGGATCTCTAAGCTAAATTAAGCACAAGACTACAAGCTCTCATCTTCTCCCTTTATTATTCAAAATCCATTTAATATAACTGGTCTTATTTTTGATACTTTAAACTAATCGTCTTAATTGATTTATTATTTCAAAAGCCTGTGTCCTAAGTTGTTTATTATATGCTTAACAAACATAAGCTCATTAACTAATTTGAAATGATTATTAAAAATACCGCATTAACCTTCTGTTTACTATCACTTCTTAGCATTTCATTACCAGCACAAGAACTTTTAAAAGGTAGAGTTCTTGATAAAGAAAATGGGAAAGTACTTGCTGGAGCCAGTCTTGTAATTAAAGAAACAAATCAATCTGGTATAGCAGGAAATGATGGTAGTTTTCAATTTAAACTGGAAAAATCAAATCCAATAACGCTTGTGGTAACTATGGTAGGATATCAGAGAACTGAAGAAAAAATAAGTTCGTTTAAGGCACTATACCTTGTAAATCTGGAATCTGAAGCTGTAATGGGGGATGAAATCGTTGTTTCTGCATCGAGAGTAGAGGAACATGTTATGCAATCGCCAGTCACAATAGAACGGATTGGTGCATTGGAACTTAAACAGAGTACATCTCCCACCTATTATACTGAAATTACCAAAATGAAAGGTATGAGCTTTACCCAGCAAAGTCTGGGTTGGGTATCTCTTCAGCCCCGGTTTCTGGGTAGTCATGGTAATGATGGATTGTTACAATTGGTCGACGGAATGGATATGACAGCAGCAACATTAGGTTTTCCTGTTGGAAATATGGCAGGCATTTCGGATTTGGATGTGAGAAGTATTGAATTAATACCAGGTGCTGCTTCTGCATTGTATGGTGCAAATGCATTTGAAGGAGCACTACTCATATACAGTAAGAACCCTTTCTACAGTAAAGGTTTGAGTGCTCAGGTCAAATCAGGCTTTACACATTCTGATGCCGGCGGAACGGACCCTTATAACTCAGCAGCATTAAGATGGGCTTCGGCTATATCAAGTAAGTTTGCATACAAAGTTAATCTCACAGGCTTATGGGGAACTGAATGGAGATATAATGACTACATTACTGACAGAAATACCAAAACCAGAGATAGAACCAACGCACCAGATTTTAATGGTATAAATACTTATGGAGATGATTTTCAGATCTTTCTTCCTTTTAATGCACCCCAATTACTTGATCCATTATTAGCTGCATTAACGCCTCAATTTGTAGCTGCAACTGGAAAGACAGAAGCTGAGATACATGCATTGCTACAAGCTAATATCAGTAAATTAGCCCCAATACAGATAGCAAGAACCGGGTATAAAGATGAAGATTTACTTGATAATAATAAGGTGAAAAACCTGGCAGGATCTGCTGGATTATATTATCGTTTAAAACCAGACCTTGAGTTGAGTTACAATTTTCATTTAGGTACTGGTAGTGCTTCCTATGTAGGCGCTAATAAGTATAGCATGCGAAACTTCATTTATAACACGCATAAACTAGAATTAAAAGCAAATAATTTCTTTATCAGATCTTATTTATTTCAAGGTGATGCAGGGGATTCTTATAATCTTACTGCACTGGGCACCTACGTAAATGAAAGGTATTCTCCTACTAGTTCACAATGGGTTCCTACTTATGCCGGAACTTATGCTGCGGTATTAATGAATATAATATTGACACAAAATATAACCCCCGAACAACTAACTCCTGATATGATAGCAGCAGCTCATGAAGCAGCCAGAAAAGCCGCCGATGCAAATCGCTTTTTACCAGGTACATCTGAATTTAATACCGCTGTAGATTCAGTACGTAAGACATATTTTAAAGATGGAGGGGCTACTTTTTTTGATAATTCAAGACATTATCATACTGAAGCCATGTATGATTTTTCTTCTCTATTAAACAATGCAATAGGATTACAACTAGGAGGTAATTATAGGAAATATTCCCTCTTTACCAAAAATACTATTTTTAATGATGATCCGGATGGTGACGGGAAAAGTGAACGTATCCTTTATTCAGAATACGGTGCATATCTGCAGGCATCTAAAACTCTGTTTAGTGATAGATTAAAACTGACCGGTTCTGTTCGTTATGATAAAAACGATAATTTTGAAGGACAGTTTTCACCAAGGTTATCACTAACTGCTTTTGCAGGAGAAGAAAAACAATATAGCTTCAGAGCATCATATCAAACAGGATTCCAGAACCCAACTGCACAGCAAATGTATATTTATCTGCCGGTTGGATCTATCATTTTAGGTAATGTCTCTGGCAATATTGATCGATATAGCTTGAACAATGGTGGTTCCTGGACTCAGGATTCCTATAATCAATTCTTAGGTGCCTTATTAAGCGGTGCTTCACAGGAAGATGCTGCAAAACTCCTTGTAATAGCAAAGTTTGATTATATAAAACCTCAACAAGTTACAGTTTGGGAAGGTGGATTCAGGGCTTTGTTCGGTGGAAAATTATATTGTGATCTGAATGTATTCTATAACAAATATAAAAACTTATTCAATATTACCAATGTAGTCAATATTAACCCTACTACCCAGGGTGGGGTTCCTATTCCTTCAGGTACAAGCTGGAGTATTCATACCAATGCAACAGAAGAACTTTCTGCAGCTGGCACTGGCATAACTTTAGATTATCGTTTTAGTTCCAGATTAGAATTATCTGGAAATTACTCATATGCCAGTACTACCGGTGATGAATGGAAAGTAAATATCCCTGCTAATAGAATTAATTTTGGAGTAAGTGGTACAAATCTATATAAATCATTTGGTTACAATTTAACTTATCGCTGGCAGAGTGAATATGATTTTTATACTGATAATGCATTTGGAAACGGTAAAGTACCGGCATATGGATCAATAGATGCTCAAATAAATTATAACTTAACTGCCTGGAAAGCACAACTTAAACTAGGTGGCACAAATCTATTGGGTAAGGACTTTCAGACTTTCCCTGGAGGTGCCCAAATAGGCAGCATTTATTACATAGCTGTTACTTTTGATGAGTTATGGGGCAATAAAGAATAAGTAATAAATAATACAAGTCTGAAATTATAATTACCAATTAATTTCCTGCAGATTAGTCTTAAAATAAACTACAGCCCGGATCAGATTTACTTTATCTAATAATCGGTTGTTTTGCAGCTCTGTGTTTAATTTGTCTTACCTGAAAGGCGGAGTAAAGACGGACTTAGAACGGAGTAAAGACGGAGTAAAGACGGAGTTAGAAATTCTAACTCCGTCTTTACTCCGTCTTTACTCCGTCTATACTTCGTATCAAATTGCATAATCAGGTGATCTAGATAAATATAACAATTCAGCTTAAAACGTTGAATTAAATAAAGTGCTAAGGTCTAACAATTAAAATACTCGTGTTTAAATAGGATTTACCAAGTTAAATGAACTCTTTTACCGGAGTTTTATTTAAGAATATGTAACTTTGCGCCTCAATTAGAAAAACTTCTTTTTACATAAACAATACAACAACATGGTTAAGGTTGACAGACTCGACCAAGATGGCCAACAGACCAGCTTGACGATCACTATACCCAAAGATTTTTACGCTCCTAAGTGGAACGAAGAAATCAATAAAACACAGAAAAAAGTACAGCTTAAAGGTTTTAGAAAAGGTAAGACTCCATTGTCTTATGTCAAAAAACTATATGGACAATCTATCTTGGCAGATCTGGTTAATGATCTTTTACAAAAAGAAATGTCTGACTACCTTACCAATGAAAAGATAGATTATCTCGGTCAGCCTATTCCTGCTGAAGACCAGGAGAAATTGGAACTGGATGTAAATAATATGCAGGACCTCGAATTTAAATTTGACCTGGGTCTGGCTCCGGAAGTAAAATTAAAAGGTCTTGGCAATTCAGAAACTTTACCTTATGATGATATTCAGATCCCTCAGGAACTGGTAGATACGGAAATAGAATCATTGCGTAAAAGGGCGGGAACCAGGATTAATACCGATAAGATAATTGAGTCTGGAGATATGGTGACCATAAGTGCCGCTGAAACAGATGGTAAAAAAGAAAAAAAAGATGGATGGCAAATACCCATTACTTTCTTGGTAGATGATATTCCGGGTTCTGAATTTCAACAAGAATTATACACTAAGAAGAAAGGAGACAAAGTTTCATTTACAATAGGAGATATTGAAGAAAATACTGATGAAAAACACATCAGGAAATATATTCTACAACTTGAAGAAGATGACAAAAGGTCGGTGAGTGAGAACTTCTCTGGTGTTATTGAAGAAGTAAGCAGGTTAGAACCCGCAGAACTCAACCAGGAGTTTTTTGATAAAGGATTTGGGAAAGATAAAGTATATTCTATTGAAGAGGCTAAAGCAATAATAGCTGACTCATTAAAAAGACAGCATTCCTATACAGCCGATTCTATCTTATTTAAAGAGATACAGGATGAATTGATGAAAGTAAACCAGCTTACCCTGCCAGATGAGTTTTTAAAAAGATGGTTGCTAACTGCAAATGAAGAAACTACACAGGAAGTAATAGAAAAAGAATATGAAGCCTTTGCCAAGAATCTTCAATGGACCTTGATAAAGAATAAGATTATTCAACAAAATGGAATAAATGTAACTGAAGAAGAGATTAAAGATGGTTTTAGATCATATTATGCCAGCTACTTTGGCACGCAGATCAATGAAGAAATGATGGGGGGCCTCATTGAAAGGCTTATGAAGAATAAAGAACAGGTAGAGAAAATGTATGAAGACCTTATGATCGATAAATTATTCAGATCTATAAAACCTGAATTTAATTTAGATCTTAAACCTATATCTATAGAAGATTTTAATAAGAAAATAGAAAGTTTAAAGCATCATCATGATCACGACCATGAACATGATCACGAGCATGATCATGAACACGATCATGAACACCACCATGGCCATGAACATACTCATGATCATAAGCATTGATGAACTTAGGCTATGTATATTGGTTTAGTATATAAGCAAAAAAGCAACATTTTAATAAGTTTTGTTGTTTGATGAAATTGTTAACTTTGGCAATCAATACAAAGTAGCATCTCAACTGTAGGATTTTGGGATTTATGATGTAACCAGTTTTTTCACGACAATTAACAAGACATGATTCCAAACAATGAATTTAAGAAATATGCTACTAAGCATTTAGGGATGAGTAGCATGCACCTGGACAAGTATGCCCAGGCAACAGTTCCCAATATCCACGCATTTACACCACAGGTTATTGAAGAGAGATCTTTGAACGTAGTAGGAATGGATGTTTTTAGCCGTTTAATGATGGACCGTATCATTTTTATGGGCGTACCGGTAAACGATTATGTAGCAAATGTTATACAAGCTCAGTTATTATTTCTAGAGTCTACAGATCCTAAACGAGATATACAAATGTTTATTAATAGCCCGGGTGGCTCAGTGATTGCAGGTTTAGGTATTTATGATACTATGCAATATGTAACACCGGATATAGGTACCATATGTACAGGTTTAGCTGCTTCAATGGGTGCTGTTATTTTGGCTGCTGGGGCTAAAGGTAAAAGAACCTGCCTATACCATAGCCGTGTAATGATTCACCAACCAATGGGCGGAATGGAAGGACAGGTAACTGAAATGGAAATCAGCTATAAGTTGATCAAACAACTTCAGAAACAACTGTATGATATACTTTCTTTCCACACCGGACAACCCTATGACAAGATCGAAAAGGATTGTGATAGAGACAACTGGATGACTGCCGATGAGGCAAAAGCATACGGATTGGTTGATGAAGTATTGGAAAGAAATAATCCTCGCAAAAAAGAAGATGACAAAAAATAGTAAAAACAATAATAACAATTGTTCTTTCTGCGGAAGGCCCAAGTCTGAAACTGCTATGTTGGTTTCAGGCCTGGATGCCCGCATATGTGATATCTGTGCAATACAAGCTGCTGAAATAGTCAAAGAGGAAATGAGTGAAAAGGCAGAAGATAAAATAAGTGCTAAAGCCCAATATGATAAGCTTACTCCTAAAGAAATAAAAAAATACCTGGACCAATATGTGATAGGCCAGGACGATGCAAAAAAAGTATTGTCAGTTGCTGTATATAACCATTATAAGAGGTTAGATCAAATAGACGCAGATGACGTAGAAATTGAGAAATCAAATATACTGTTTGTCGGACCCACCGGAACCGGTAAAACATTAATAGCTAAAACAATTGCCAGGTTTCTGAATGTTCCCTTTGCTATTGTTGATGCAACTGTATTTACTGAGGCGGGATATGTGGGTGAAGATGTAGAAAGTATATTGAGCAGATTACTACAGGTATGTAACTATAATGTGAGCATTGCTCAGAAAGGCATTATATACATAGATGAAATTGATAAAATAGCACGTAAAGGTGATAACCCTTCTATTACCAGGGATGTCTCAGGCGAAGGTGTACAGCAAGCATTATTAAAAATGCTGGAAGGTACTGATGTGGCCGTTCCGCCCCAGGGGGGCAGGAAGCATCCTGAGCAGAAGCTCATCACCGTTAATACTCAGAATATTCTCTTTATATGCGGCGGTGCTTTTGATGGCTTGGAGAAGATCATAGCCAGAAGAATAAATACCCAGGTAATTGGATATAAGAATAGGACCGAAACCAAGCTGGATAAGGAAAATATGCTTCAATATGTTAATCACCTCGATCTTCGTTCATTTGGTCTAATACCTGAATTAATTGGAAGAGTACCAGTGTTGGCACATTTAAACAACCTGGATTTAGCCACCATGAAGAGGATCTTAACAGAACCTAAAAACGCTCTTACTAAACAGTATAAGAAACTTCTTAAAATGGAAGGGGTTGACCTGGTGTTTTCAGATGAAGCTCTTGACTTTATATCTCAGAAAGCGCTTGATTTTAAATTAGGTGCCAGGGGTTTAAGATCAATATGTGAATCCATTATGACAGACGCAATGTTTGAACTACCTTCACAGGACAAAATCAAACAGTTTACAGTTGATCTGGAATATGTGCAGTCAAAACTATCTATTACAAAATTACAACAACTAAAAGCAGCATAATTTATGTTTACAATTAATATCTACCTCCGGTTTGCCCTGATTGTTTTAGGAATTGGAGGAGGCATAGTTCTGGCAGGGGCTTATGGATTCTGGTATGGATTCCCTTTTATCTTAATAGGTATTATTTTACTACTTGGTTATTTACTTTTAGGTACTATACAGTCTGCAGCCCAGCTTATGCAGAAAATGCAATTTGATGAGGTAGAGAAAAGATTATCCTTAACCTTCTTTCCTAAGTTATTGTATAAAGCTAACAGAGCTTATATGTTTATGATAAGAGGTACGATTGCTATGTATACTAAGGATTTATCAGCTGCGGAAATATATCTAAATAAAGCACTTGAAACTGGATTATCTACAGAAGGAGAAAAAGGTACCGTATATTTTCAGTTAGCCAATATAGCTGCACAAAAGAACAACTGGACAGCTGCTCAGAATCAATTCAAGAAGGCTAAGGAATATAAAGTTTCAGACCCTGAAATGAAAGAACAGTATAAGCAATTTGAAAAAGCTCTGCAAAACAGAGGAATCATGAACCCTGCCAATAGGGGAATGATGATGCAACCGGGTGGCAAAAGGAAAAGACCAAGGGGTATGTAATTTAACTAAATCTAATAGAGAGGCTAACTTAAGTATCTAAAACTTAAGATGCTTTACTGTAAGGTCATTAGTCATCAGTTTTCTAAGAGATTCAATACCAATCTTTAAATGAAGATCAGCATACTGTTGGGTAACAGCAGTGTCGCTTATCTCAGTTTTTACGCCCTCAGGTATCATAGGCATATCAGAAACTAATAATAATGCTCCTGCAGGAATCTGATTTTTAAAGGAGGCAATAAATATAGTAGCAGTTTCCATATCAATTGCCATGGCCCTTAGATTCATTAAATACTCCTTGAAATCATCTCTGTGCTCCCAGACCCGCTTATTGGTTGTATATACAGTTCCTGTCCAATAGTCCTGGTTAAAGTCTCTTATAGTGGTTGAAATGGCTTTCTGCAAGGCAAAGGCAGGTAATGCAGGTACTTCCGGCGGCAAGTAATCATTAGATGTACCTTCTCCCCTTATTGCAGCTATGGGTAAGATAAAATCACCTACTTTATTCTTATGCGTTTTTAAGCCCCCACACTTACCCAGGAATATTAATGCCTTAGGCATAATAGCGGTAAGTAAATCTACTATAGTACCTGCATTCGGACTTCCCATACCAAAATTAATGATGGTAATGTTTTCAGCAGTGGCACACATCATAGAACGGTTCTCACCATTGATCGGCACATTATACATTTCAGCAAAAGCACGTACGTATCCACTGAAATTAACCAATATTATATATTCTCCAAAATCTTCCAGTGCAGTACCGGTATATCTCGGTAACCAGTTTTCAACTATATCTTGCTTTGTCTTCATAAGTAATAATTCATAAAACTAGGCAATTCTAAGCGAATATGCCTTCATACTCAGATAAAGTAAATCTTAAGTTTTCAATAGGTATATGACTGCATTTAAAGTGACCCAATGGGCAAAGCTTATATCCATGTAATCCACAGGGTCTGCAACTTAAACTTTCATTTGTTTCTATCCAATGTCCATTTTCTCCTATTGGGTAAAATCCAAAAGAAGGAACTGTACTACAATAAATAGCTAAAACCGGTCCTTTAACAGCTGTAGCAATGTGTAAAGGGGCAGAGTCATTTACAAAGTTCATCTTTGCATCCTTCATTAAAGCAGCTGATTCCAGAAAAGACAAATTACCCGCCATGTTTATTACTTTATGAGTGTAAGCCTCTTGTCTGATACTTTCACAACTATCAAAATCGGAAGGAGCACCTAAAAGATAGACTGTTAAATTATTATTCAGACTTTTAATTAAATCTACCCAGTGTTGTTTAGGCCATTGCTTGGTATGCCATACTGATGTGGGTGCTAAACTTACATAGTTTTTCTCAGCAGGCACAGAATCTAAATCAGCCGCAGTAGGATATAAAACCGGTAAGTTGCGAATTCCATCAGTTATGTCACTTATGAGACTATTATTTCTGTCCACTTCATGAACCCCCTCTTTAATAACATGAGGATATCTCTTTGTAAATAAGGAGGATAAAGGGTTTTTAGAATATCCCCTTGTTTCTTTTGCATTGGAAAGTACAGTAAGCATACCACTCATTAAAAACCGTTGAAGATTTACAATCAGATCATACTTTCCGTACCTTACTCTTTGAATTACATTAAAAGCATTTCTATATTTCTGTGATTTCTTATTCCATATCAGTACTTCATTTATGAAGGGATGCCCATTAAATAAGGATTCATTTCCTTTTCTAACCAGTATATCAATAAGAGAATTAGGGTAATATAAATGCAGCTTCTCCAGTAAGGCTGTGGCCAGAATTACATCCCCGGTAAAAGCAGTTTGTACAATCAGTATTTTATTATAGCTAAAGGGTTCTGGCATGTTATTATTAACCCATAAGATAAATAATCATGAAAAGGACAACACAAGAGACAAACCCAAACATAAATATATTATAGCTAAAGCCAAGGAATTTGTATTTGGTATCGAGTATTTTACCAGTATTATAAAGTTCCCGCTTTAGATTAGTAATCATCATATAGTTATCAGTAAAAACTTTATCTATGGCCTCTTCATATTGATCCAGGGATAACAAAGTAAAATTAGAGAAGGATGCAAGATTTACACTGATCATTTCATCAGAGCTATTTCTCTGAATAGATCTAATAAACCTGGGTCTGGCACATAATATGGCAAATATTAAAGAAGTAAGACTGGTTATCATAAATACCCCCACCGGTATTAATAGTTTTGGATGTGTCTCGGGTAAGTTCTGATAAGATATTAATGACACCAAAGCCCCCGTTAAAATAGAGTTTACACTGATCATGATATGTGCACGGGTATCAGCCATTTTAGTAAGCTCAATATGATTCCTGAATCCGACTCTTAAATAACTCTGAATATTAGCTTGTAATCTTCTATTACTGATTAATCGCTTTGCCTTTTTATTATCGCTATTATTCTTATTCTCTTTGCTTATTCTTTCTACATCAGACTTTTGAAGAAGTATAGCTTTAGATAGCTTCTGTTCAAACAGTACCTTTGCTTCCTGGCTAATAAACCTGGCTTCTAACAACTGCTGAAGTTTGAAGTATTCCCATTCTTTTTCGTCCCAGTCGGTAGTTAAATTAAAGTCATCTTCTAATCTTTTAAGATCCATGTCCAGTTCATCAATCAACGCTAATTCACCTGCTATTAATGCATCTTTCAGAGCTATTTGCCATGAAGTTTCCATATCACTATGTTTTAATATAGTGATATAAATTGCATCATTTTCATCGATACTTAAAGCAAGCGAATAGTTAAGCAGAAATTCATTTAATAGCTTTTGACTATGCTCTAATGGCTCTGCATAATTTATTAACCTTCCAGTACAATAAAACCATGCACAAATACCGGCCTTCGCAGTATCTTCAACTGATAGGTTTTGTGATACACAAATATCTTCTGTTAGTTTAGCTAGATTTCTGCTGAACGAAAAACTATGGTAAAAAAGCCTTGCACTACTATATTGATCATATAATGATAAAACAACAGCAGGAGTCTCTGAATATGCAAGACTCCATTTATTCAATATCGGTTTTTTACTAGCTGTGTTACCTGCCATAGTGACGGTAAAAGTAAGAATTTGATCTAATAATGAGAACAAATCTTACCGGCAGATACATATTAAAATTTCTTAGGATCGATCACCTCAGGACCTTTAGTGCCATATCTGACATCTATAGGGGCATCCAGGCTTAATATTTTAACTTCTGTACGTCTATTATATTGAAATTCTTCTTCAGTACAGTTTACTCCATCTATGCACTTATTTCTTGGCTGTGATTCGCCCATGCCTTTTGAAGTTATTCTATCACCGGATATTCCTTTACTGATCAGGTAATTCTTTGCAGAAATAGCTCTTTGTTCTGAGAGTTCTAAATTATATGCTTTTTCACCACGGCTATCTGTATGTGCTACCAATTCAATCTTCATGCTTGGATATTGCTCCATTAATTTATAAAGAGCATCCAATTCCTGTGCAGCACCTGCTCTTATTAAAGCTTTATTGAAGTCGTAATAAATATTCTCCAATACGATGACAGAGCCTTTAGCAAGTTTACCGGAACCTTCAGATTCTATTTTCTTGGTAGGAGTATTATCAAATGCAAGCAACATGATCTCTGCTTTTAAAGGATCTTTATTGCCTTTGGGATTGGTTAGATTAATAAGTCCTTGTATATAGCCTTCTTTATCTGCTTTAAAGGTACCTGTACATCCGGCCGGCAAGCAATATTCAAATACACCATTTGCATCAGCTTTTAATGGCGTTACTTCTGCAGAGCATGATCTGGAAATCTTCAAATCTGCAAATGGAATAGGTGAATGGGTCTTTTGATTAGTTACTATACCAGACACAGTAGCACAGTTTTTAATTTTAATAGGCACTTTAATATCAATCCTACCTTTTTTTCCCTGGGTAGTATAAAAATGTTCCTTTATATCATATCCTTGTTTATTAAGAAAAAATACATAATTCTGCTCCATCTCCAGATTAGCCTGCATAAAACCCCTTTCATCAGAAAAACCGTTTGGAGTTCCAAGGTCCATAGTTTTTTTCCTTGATAACTGGATCTGCATATTCTTATCATTATCATGTACTAATTCTACATCATAAAAGTCATCGCCTTCTACAGATCCGGTTTTATCTGCTTTTAATAAATAGATGGCTACACCGGGTACTTCTTTACCAGTAGCTTCATCCACGACTGTAAGGGTCATATCTAATTTCTGCGCATCTACATTAAGCAGTGTACCATTTTGAACCTCAAATGAATAGATGTCATCCTCACCAGATCCTCCAGTTCTTCTGGAACCAATAAATCCTTTTTTACCGTCTTTACTTAAAATAAAACCTACATCATCTTTAGTTGAGTTAATCGGTTCTTCCAGATTAACAGGTTGGAATGTCTCAGACTGATTAACATCTGTAAAAAACACATCCAAGTCTCCTAACCCACCTAACCCATTAGAAGAGAAAAACAATATATCATTACCATAAATAAATGGGAATACTTCATTGCCTGTAGTATTAATTTTTGCCCCCATGTTCTTAGGAGCTGACCATCTGTCTCCGAGTTTTTCCACTACATAAATATCCATACCCCCAAAGCCACCAGGACGGTTTGAACTAAAGTAGAGTTTAGTACCGTCGGATGATAAACTTGGGTGAGCAGTACTAAAATTGTCTGAGTTAAATGGTAATTCTTGTATATTAACCCAATCATCAGTGCTTTTCTGTGCCTGGTATATTTTTAGCGTAGAAACCTTATCTTTATTAGACTTCAATATTCCGTTTAGCTGGTTATTACTTGTAAAATAAACAATATCCTGTATACCGTTAAAACAGGCAGCTCCTTCATTATATGGGCTATTAATAAACTGAGAAAATTTATCAGGAGGTAACGGCACACCACTTTTATCAAGTTCTGCATAAAATAGATCATAATACCTAGTTCCAGTTTTTCTATCAATAGGACCATTTTTCTTCTCCCCTACATATACAATACCGTTGTTATAATAAGAAGGAGAGGTCTCCATTCCTTTAGAATTTAAACGTGCGGCATTATTCATTAAAATAACTTTATTGCCTCTTTCATACAGTTTATCAGAAGACTTGGATTTGGAAGTCTCCTGCTGAGCATTAAGGGCAAAAGCAGTTAATATTGATACTACTACAATTAAAGACTTAACGAAATTTCTAATCATGGAAAAGTTTAATGATATTATGTTTAACGAATCAGTTAATCTAATTATTACAATAATCAAATATAGTTCTTAAAATATACACCGGGTTAGAAAAACCTCGGATTTGCAATATTTTTACCGGTTACTTTACCTGCACAATATTGTAAAGTAGCTTCAATAGAACCATTGTTGTATTTTCTCAAACTGCTTAGCGTAATATCATATGCAACTGCAAATAAGAGATTATCACTTAACTGCAACCCAAATATCAAGTCTACAGAATCACCTGCTCCGGAAGCTATTTCACCACCTGCTCTATAATTTACAGCTATTAAGTATTTTTCTAATAGTTCAAGCCCCATATTTAATTCCAGGTCAAATGGAGTATTCTTGGTGTATTTTAATAATAATTGCGGCTGTAGTTTCACCTGGTCACTTAATGGTAAGGAATATCCGGCCATTGCAAAATAGTGTGGCATTTCAGATGAAATGTACTCATCGCTATTTCCAAAATCAATATTGTTGGGTATAAGCCGTAAAGCTGATATTCCTATATAATATTTATCAGTTGAGTAATGTATACCAGCCCCGAAATTGGGAAGATATTTATTTTGTAAGCCAACCGGAATACTATTATCAAACTGTAAACCTTGAGTAGCAATTAACCTGGGGTCACTGTAGTTTTCTGAATAGTATCTAATTGTACCTTGCAGTCCCACGCTTAATTCTCCTTTTCCTAATAATATATGATAAGCATAATTTAAATCAGTAGAGAAAATTCGGGTAATACCTATACTCTGATTAGTAAATAAAAGTCCAATACCCAATCTCTTTCTCAAGAATGGAATATTAGCAGAAAATATTTGAGTGCTTGGGGCACCTTCAAGTCCTATCCATTGACTTCTATGTAAAAATGTAAAGCATGGGGCATCAGGAACGCCTGTATACCCTGGATTATACCCCATTTTATTATATATAAACAATGAATAATTAGGAAATT
>Ga0193744_1000096_pt1 | contig 32873 bp, 34 predicted proteins | sample L1a1metaG_FD_143056 | JGI IMG/M metagenome (GOLD analysis project Ga0193744, IMG submission 143056) | Soil microbial communities from a riparian zone of the East river system, Colorado, United States - L1a1 | ecosystem: Environmental > Terrestrial > Soil > Riparian zone | place: USA: East River...
ATAATAAGACGCCGCCCAACAAATATAAGTAGCAGCACCTCCTATCACCTTATCTACTTTGCCAAAAGGCGTTTCTATAGAATCAAATGCAACTGTACCTACAACTAACAAACTCATATGAAAATAATTAAAATTTGGTGGCACAAATATTGCACTTTAAATCGGAATGTTCTACATTTGCATTCGCTTTTGAAAAAGCTACTGCCTCAATAGCTCAGTCGGTTAGAGCGGCGGACTGTTAATCCGTAGGTCAAAGGTTCAAGTCCTTTTTGAGGCGCAAACCCCTTCTTGAATAAAGAGGGGGTTTTGTTTTATACCTTACCCCGATATGCCTTCTAACTGCCAACTAAATTAAATTCAATAGAAAAATGCGGACATCGGACACCGTACATCGGACAACGATTTCGTCTAATAAATCCTACTTTAGTAAATATTTAACGCAATACAGCGTTGACTATAAAGCAAGGAATACCTAACTTGCCATAATTGTATGTTCTGTCCTGGTGGAACTTAAACCAGGGATTTCAGTTTAATAAGCAAGATAAGGAATAAAGAATGAGTGCAAAAAATGATAACTATAGCCTGTTGATCGAAAAGCTCGATCAGTTTATACGTAAATATTATACTAATAAGATCATTCGCGGAGCTTTATTTAGTATGGGTTTGATATTGGGTATGTTCCTTTTAGTAAGTGTGTCTGAGTACTATTTTTACTTTCATACACTTCAGCGCAAGTTGATGTTTTATTCTTTTATCGTAGCCTCATTAGGTGCCATGTACCTGTGGGTAGCGCGGCCAGTATTAAGTTATTTCCAGTTAGGAGAAGTTATTTCACATGATCAGGCAGCAAGTATAATAGGCAATCATTTTAAGGATGTCAAGGATAAACTACTAAACATATTACAACTTAAACGTTTGTCCTTCAATGCAATAGACAATGGACTAATTAATGCCTCTATAAACCAAAAGTCGAATGAAATAAAGCTTGTACCTTTTAAATCTGCTATTGATTTAAGCCAGAATAAGAAATACCTGCGATACGCTTTACCTCCTTTTTTACTCTTGTTGTGTATCTTATTTATAGATGCCCGTTTGATTAAGGATAGTGCTTACAGGCTTATCAATAACAATAAAGAATTTGTTAAACCTGCCCCTTTTCAGTTTGAAGTAGGTAATAAAACCTTAACTGTTCCGCAGAATGAGGATTTCAATCTCACAGTTAAAACACAAGGCAGTATTCTGCCCAATGAAGTTTTTGTAGAAGTAGATGGTCATGAATACCGCCTTAAAAAAGAAGATGCAAATACTTTTAGCTATCTGTTTAGTAATTGTCAGAAGGACCTTTCTTTCCGTCTTACTTCTGGAGGTGTTTCTTCCTTGAATTATGATCTGAAAGTATTAGTAAAACCAAATATTCAAGGATTTACTGTTCACCTTGATTACCCTGAGTATACAGGAAGAAAGGATGAATCAGTATCCAATATCGGTGATATTGTAGTTCCTGCCGGTACCAATATAAAGTGGTCTGTAAATGCAATGAATACGGACCAATTATCAGTAAAGTACAGTACAAATAATACACTGTTTAATGCAGGAAGGTCTGGAGAGAATGATTTTTACTTTTCACTTAGGGCTATGCATGATGAACAATATAAATTGTTTATTAAAAACAAACTGATAACAAAGAAAGACTCCGTAGTTTACAATTTAACAGTAGTTCCGGATGCTTATCCTGTAATAAATACTCAGAAGTTTGATGACAGCACCAATCGGAGGCTAGTCTATTTTGTAGGGGATGTATCAGATGATTATGGTTTAAAATCCCTCACATTTAATTACAAAGTAAAGAAATATAAAAGCCCGGAAGGCGTACTACAAACCGTAAGGCTTCCTGATCCAAAAGGCATTAACTCCCTTTACAATTATAATTGGGATCTAAGAGACATGGAGCTAAGTCCCGGAGATGAAATAGATTATTATTTTGAAGTCTATGACAATGATGGTGTCAATGGTAATAAACCCTCCAGAAGTAGCTTAATGGTATATAAAATGCCAACAGTAGAAGAGTTTGAAAAGATCTCTGACCAAAACTCTGATCAGATAAAGAAAGACCTGGATAAGTCCCAGAAAGAATCCAAGAAGATACAAGAAGAACTTAAAAAGCTAAGGGATAAAATATTACAGCAAAAGGATATTGACTGGCAAACTAAAAAAGAACTGGAAAAGCTGGTAGAAAGACAAAAACAGCTAGAAAAACAGATCCAGGAAGCCAAACAAAACTTTAAAGAGAATCTTCAAAATCAACAAGAATATGCTAAGCCTGATGATAAAACTCAGGAAAAACAAGAGAAGCTAAATGAGATGTTTGATAAGATCGTTCCTCAAGAGATGAAAGACCTTATGCAACAGATACAAGACCTTATGCAGCAACTTGATAAGGATCAGGCATTGCAAGTGATGGATCAAATGAAGCAAGATCAGAAACAGTCTGAAAAGACAATGGAAAGATTAAAAGAGCTATATAAACAACTGGAAGTAGAAAAGGATATTCGTGATGCAGTTGAGAAGCTAGAAAAGCTGGCAGAACAACAAGATAAGCTCAGTGAAAAAACAGACAAGGCCCCTGATTCTAAAAATGAAGAACTTAAAAAGGAACAGTCAGATATTCAAAAAGAGTTTGATAAGTTAAAAGAAGACCTCAAAGAAACTGAAAAGAAGAATGAAGAGCTGGAGCATCCAAAAGAATTAGAAAACCAGGATAAAAATACAGAAGATGTAAAGAAGGAGATGGATGAGAGCCAGGAGAACATGAAGAAAAATCAGAAGAAAAGTGCAGCTAAAAACCAGAAGAAAGCAGCAAAGAAGATGAAGGATATGGCCCAGAAGATGGGAGATAAAATGAACTCTGATGAGGCAGAACAAAATGAAGAGGATTATCAGGCCATGAGGCAGTTATTAGAAAACCTGGTTAGCCTGTCATTTGATCAGGAAAATGTCATGAAAGAATTTGGACAATCTGATATCAATACTCCTCGTTATGTTGAACTTGGTCAAAAACAAAAGAGAATAAAGGATGACTTTAAAATGGTAGAAGATAGTCTCTTTGCTTTAAGTAAACGAGTGGTGCAAATGGAGACCTATGTATTAGAAAAAGTAAACGAGGTAAACCAAAACATGGATCGTTCTCTTAGCTTTTTAGAAGATCGTCAGAAAGCGCAGGCACAGGATGGACAACAAAGATCCATGAAATCACTAAATGATCTTGCCCTAATGCTTAGTGAGGGTATGAATGATATGCAAAATCAAATGCAAAGCGATAAACAAGGAAGCAAAAGCTGTAAAAAACCTGGAGGAAAACCTGGCTCAAAAAGCGGTAAGGTGCCAAAGGATAAAATAAGTAAAGGACAGGAAGGATTAAATGGTGAGATGAAAAAGAAAATGGGTGGAAAGAAGGAAGGGGAAGGTCTGCCTAATAGTAAAGAATTTGCAGAAATGGCGGCAAGGCAGGCTGCCTTAAGGAAAGCACTTGAAGGGCAACAGAAGGAAAAACAAGAACAAGGTCAGGGAAGTAAAATACTACAGGAGATTATTGACGACATGAACAAGGTAGAGAAAGACCTGGTCAATAAAAAACTAAATAATGAGACTTTAAAAAGGCAAAGTGAAATTCTAACTAAATTACTGGATTCTGAAAGGGCAGAGAGAGAAAGAGAATTTGATAATAAAAGAAAAGCTGAAAAAGCCAATCAGATTGATCAGAAAATGCCTGCCTCTTTACAAGAATATATTAAAAAAAGACAGGCAGAAACTGAATTATATAAGAATGTAAGCCCTAATTTGAAGGTTTATTATAAAAATTTAGTGGAAGAATACTTCAAGACCTTGAAAAGTTCATAAAAAACCCTTTAATTGCAACTTTATTGACAATGTGTTTATAAGCGAATAGTCCCCGCCTAAACATTCCCCATGAACATTCAGCAGGAAACTACCTGTATTGGAGTGTTATATTATTTCATAAAAATAAAGAGGGAATGAAAGAAGCTTTACATATGTTACAAATACCTTCTCATCCAAACAACATTACCGTTGTTGAGGATCTGGTTAAATCAGTAGTTACCGGAAACAATCTTCCGGAAGATATGCACGGTAATATTCTTATCAGTCTGACAGAAGCGGTTACTAACGCTATTGTACATGGTAACTGTTGTGATTGTAATAAAAATGTAGTTATACACTTTAGCCAACAAACCAATCAGCTGATGTTTAGAATATCTGATGAAGGCAAAGGCTTTAACCCGGAAACCCTACCCGATCCAACATCACCAGAAAATATAAATACTATTGGTGGTCGAGGTGTGTTTTTAATGCGCCAATTATCTGATCGTTTAAGGTTCAGAGACAGTGGCCGTACTGTTGAAATGCACTTTAGAATATGCTAGAACCCATTCTTCCTTTTAAAGCCGAAAACACGCTCGACTTTTATTCTGAAGATATTGACTTTGAATTAGAAAATACTGCTGATGTAGATGCCTGGTTAAAGTCTATAATTAAAGCAGAGAATAAAGACCTTGACTTTATTAGTTATATTTTTTGCAGTGATCTTTATTTGCTTGAAATAAATCGTAATTACCTCCAAAAATTAGATTTAACAGATACCATTAGCTTTCCTTATAATGACAATCCGGTAGAGGGTGATGTTTTTATGAGTATTGAGCGTATAAAAGAAAATGCCGAAGAATATAAAGTAAGCTTTACTGATGAATTGCATCGGGTGTTGGTCCACAGCACACTGCATCTTTTAGGATACAGCGACAAAGATTTTGACAGTAAAAAAGCAATGACCCAAAAAGAAAATCATTATCTATCACAAAGAAGTTTTTAAGTCATGAATAAAACCCTTGTTAAGCGGGAACTCAAAGTACATGTTTATTTAAGTGAATCTTACATTCGATTAACCCATACATTGTATGGTTAAATAAAAAAGTCTTGCCTCCAAATCTTGGTTTCATCATTTCCCTTTAATTGAGTTTAATTTCCCATAGTTTGAAAAGATTTACTGGGTTTTTGGTTTATAATAATAGATTGGTTAGTATCTTCAGTTTAGGTTTTGCTTCCGGTATTACTATTTGGCCAATTATTTTTCTTAGGGCTAAAAATGACATTGTTGTAAACATAAATCATGAACGAATACACATTCGACAACAACAAGAAACCTTTCTTATTGGTTTCTACTTGATCTACTTACTAGAGTTTCTCTATTATCGCCTTTCTAATCACCGCTTAAATGCCTATAAGAAAATTTCCTTTGAAATAGAGGCATATAACCATGAAGCTGATTTAGAATATCTTGATAATAGGAAGTGGTATGCTTGGGTTAAAAGATCAAATAGCGAGGATAAAAATTGACCACCATATCTCTCAATAAATTAAAGAAGAGCCTACTTTAATAAAGGAGTCGATAACGGTTAGACCCAAAGGAGAGGCAAAGCTGATCTAAAAGGAAAAGCCAAAATATCTCTTTGGCAGGAATACAATTAATTTTCCGTCTTTATAAACTTTACACAAACATCTTGTATCTGTAAAATATACATGCCCGGTATAAAACTTTGTATATCAATCGCCTCTCTTTCCTTTTCAAATTTACCCATCTTTACTATTGTTCCCATTAAATTCCTGATAACATAGTTGATTCCTGATAATGCCGGATTGCCTGTTAGTAAAATCTCATTTCTTGCAGGATTAGGCGAAATGCTAAGCTCCTGTTTGGGTAAGCTGGAAAAAAGAGAAGTGGTTTTACAATCACATGGTATAGCCTGAGTACTAATTACGAGATTATCAAAATACCGCTCTTGTACAACCGGAGACCCACTATTCCAATAGTTTTCAAAGAAAATAGCGTTGATGTGCAAATTGTCTGGGTTGTTATTCCAGGTACTGTGCCAGTTAAGATTTGTAGAAGATGCCTGTAAACTATCGTTTATCCAGAATTCAAATATGCCATCATTTTCTCCAGGTGTATTCAATTTTACATGTCCGACTACGCAATACCATTTACCGGAATTGGCGGTACTAAATAAATCAGTTTTGCCCGCTTTAAAGCCCAGCCAGCGCAAATTATCAAAGTCGTTGTATTTGGTAGATTTCAACGTGCCATCTAATGCTATTCCACTAGCTGGATCCATTCCTAAATATAAATCACCGGGACCACCAGACCATAAATGCGCCATCATTCCTTCAGCCCAATTACTATTTGCAAGACATAAAGCTCTGCTTAGTTTAGCTGGTCCTCCACCGGTCCATCCCTTTTGTGATTTCACATCCATCCGCCAGTATATCTCATTAAAATTTTTTGTTGGTTCAGCGGCATTTTTTCCTATATAAGAATCGGGTGTTTTGCCAAAAGATTTAGATAAACCTCCGGCACCTACCTCACCTACCTGCCATTTTACCCGCATTCCATAAGAGCTGTCTCTTCCAGTATTTGCTAATCGGATAAAATCACCTCCATTATTGTTGTATTCAAAATACTTTTGATCAATAGGAATGTCTTCTTCAAAGTCATCACAAAAGATAGTGCCCGGAGGAGCATCGAGACAATTAAAACATTGGGCTACTGTTTCATTTATATTTACTAAATAAATGAGTATGGTAGTCAAGATAAAATATAAGTGTTTAGTAAACATACTTTTCATTTTAAATAGCCCCACTTCTTGAATAAAGATTTACTAATGTAGGTTTAATGTATTAATAATGACAGTAAATTAATGCTTTTTGATAGCAAATCCTATTTTTCAAACAATTGTTTAAAAAGTATTTAGAGCAAGAATATCTTAAAATGAAAGATCTCCAGATAGGCCTCTAAGATTTGAATTAATTCTATCCCTCATTAGGGTACATTGATAAATTCAAAGTAAAATGCTTAGATATCTAGAAATCTTGCTTAGAATTAACTCTGTTCGATTACTTTTATAAGATTATAAAACTCTTGCAAAATCATACTAATCAAGCAACATTATACTATTTCATTAAAAATAAATAGCTTTATATATTACAATAAAATACAATATGCAAAATAATTTAAATCCCTGATTTATAGAAAATCGGACTTGTTTTTGGATAGCTGGATATTAGCAAAGCTAACCTCTAAATACGCGCTTCTAGAACCACTTAAAAAGAGGAAAACTATACAATGATTAGTTGTATAGTTTTCCTCTTAAAATATCTTTTAAAACCTGGTTACTCTTTTATGCCATTTCAAAAACCTTACCTGACTTTTTTCTTTCGTGTTCTTTCAGGTAAACTTTTCGTAATCTTATTGAATGGGGTGTTACTTCCACATATTCGTCTGCCTGGATATATTCCAATGCTTCTTCTAATGTGAAAATTACCGGTGGTGGTAGTTTTACTTTATCATCAGAACCAGAAGCACGCATGTTGGTGAGTTTCTTTGTTTTCGTAATATTAACTACAAGATCTCCTTGTCTGTTATTTTCACCAATTACCTGTCCTTCATAAACATCTGAATTGGCTTCAATAAAGAATGTTCCTCTTTCTTTCAGGTTATTTAAAGAATATGGAATAGCATTCCCTGATTCCATACAGATTAATGAACCATTGATACGTGTTACAATTTCTCCTTTATATGGTTCATAATCTACAAACCTGTGTGACATAACCGCTTCGCCAGCTGTTGCTGTTAATAAGTTACTTCTCATCCCAATAATTCCTCTGGATGGAATATGAAAGTTAAGGAGCATACGATCGTTCTTTGGCTCCATTTGTTTCATCTCTCCTCTTCTTTGGGTAGCAAGTTCAATAGCTTTTCCTGCAAACTCTTCAGGAACATCTATTGATAATTCTTCAATTGGCTCACATTTCTTACCGTTGATTTCTTTGAATATAACCTGAGGTTGTCCAATTTGGAGTTCATACCCTTCTCGTCTCATGGTTTCTATTAGTACAGAAAGGTGCAATACTCCTCGCCCAAATACCATGAAGGAATCTGCAGAGTTTGTATCAGAGACTCGTAAAGCAAGATTTTTTTCTAATTCTTTTTCGAGCCTTTCTTTTATATGCCTTGAGGTAACAAATTTACCTTCTTTGCCAAAAAACGGTGAGTCATTAATGGTAAATAACATACTCATTGTTGGTTCATCAACCGCAATGGTAACTAAGCCTTCTGGGGTTTCAATATCTGCAACAGTGTCTCCTATTTCAAAGCCTTCTAGTCCAGTAATTGCGCAAATATCTCCGGCTTCAACAGTATCCGTTTTTATTTTTGCAAAGCCTTCAAAGTGATATAGTTCTTTAATTTTTGTTTTTACAATGGAACCATCTCTTTTAACTAATGAAACGTTTTGTCCAGTTTTTAATGTGCCTCTTGTTAATTTACCAATTGCTATTCTACCTATATAAGCAGAATAATCAAGACTGGTAATCATAAGTTGAACTGTTCCATCAGATACAACCGGTGGCGGTATAAATTCAATTACATCTTCAAACAGTGTTAATATGTCAGTAGTTGGTGTTTTCCAATCATGCGCCATCCAGTTATGTTTGGCAGAACCAAATATGGTGGGAAAATCTAATTGTTCTTCTGTTGCATCTAAAGAACACATTAAATCAAAAACGCCTTCTTGAACTTCATCAGGAGAGCAGTTTTCTTTATCTACTTTATTAATTACGACTATTGGTTTCAATCCAAGCCCGATTGCTTTCTGTAAAACAAATCGTGTTTGTGGCATAGGGCCCTCAAAAGCATCAACTAATAACAAAACGCCATCTGCCATATTTAATACACGCTCTACTTCACCTCCAAAATCACTATGACCTGGTGTATCAATAATATTGATCTTATAATCTTTATATCGTACTGAAACATTCTTTGCAAGAATAGTAATTCCTCTTTCTTTTTCCAATTCATTGCTATCCATGATAAGTTCGCCTGGTCTTTCATGTTCTTTGAATAAATTACCGGCGAGTAGCATTTTATCTACCAGGGTTGTTTTTCCATGGTCAACGTGAGCAATGATTGCAATATTTCTTATTTTTTGCATAAAACTAGGTATGGGTCTATTAATTTGAGGGGCAAAGGTAAACTTATTTTATGTTAAATGTCATTAATAATTCAAAACAGTTTGTTAATGAATCAGTTACATTAACAAACGACTACTTACCAAAGAATATAATTTGTTTTTACCTTTGCCATATTTAAATACACATATAAAATCAAGGTCATAGAGCAATTAAATTTGTTCTTAAAGCCTCTTTAATTCATTATTTATTAGAAAGGATTTGAAAACAGGCATTAAAACAAGTTCACCTTCATCAATTAGCCCAGCAGGTGCTTTGAATAATATATTGTTCTTTGCAATAAACCAACCTCGGGTCGAAATTGTTCTAAAAAAATCAATAAATGCCTACAACAGTTTTTCCCTAAATGGTTTTAAAGCCTATGATTCAGATTTTATTAATGGTGCTTTAGACTATTTATATACCCTTGATGTTTTTAAAGCAAGCTCTTTTGTTAATATAGAGATCCTTAACAGAATTCCCTTTGGAATAGGCTTGGGCGCCCATTCCTCTTTGTTTGCTTGTCTATATAAAGCCGTATGTGTGTTCAATAACAGGAGTTTCAACAACCGTGAACTTTATAATCTACTCTTGTCTTCAGATAATTCATTTTTAAAAAGATTGAATACCGGTCGCATATTAACTAGTTTGGATGGGGGTTGTCTGTTTGTTGACCAAAACAATCCTGAGCTGTACCATAGAGTCTATTTACCTGGCGGTATTACCTGGATAATTTATCGTTCTTCTCATTATATTTCTCAAAAGCAAATAGCTTCTAGTGTTTCTACTAAAGATGATCTCACAAAAAGCATAGCTTTTTTAATCGGCCTTCATTCCAGCAAATGGGAATTAATTAAACACGGTTTTTGGATTACACAACAGAATTTGAGCAGTTTAGAAATCTCCCCAGAAGATAAGCTTCTCCTTTTAGAAAATGCCCTGGGCATCAATTACAATATTCAGACCGGTCTATTTCTGCTGTGTTTTAATAATTCACTGAAAGCAGAAACTTGCAAGAAAATCCTAACCACTGATTTTACTACGAAAATTAAAGGCCAAAAAATATTAATGGATTCTGCCGCAGACTTAATCGGCACTATTAAAATGTAATTTTTGTTTCACGTGAAACTACTTGACAAATTGATAATCAATTACGCTCTGAATAATTTTAAGGAAGAAAATAATGTGTTCACATTACATATTAATTAAAAGTTTCACGTGAAACATTTACGCTTTGGATACCTTCCCAAGAAACACTTCTAGAATTTTATTAAACTCATCGGGGTGTTCCATCATCGGAGCGTGCCCGCAACGATCAATCCAATGTAATTCTGAGTTTTCAATAAGCTCATGAAATTTTTCTCCTACAAATGGTGGTGTCACCTTATCCTGCTTCCCCCAGATTAATAAAGTAGGGGCTTTAATATTATATAGTTTATCTCCTATATTTTGTCTTACTGCGGATTTAGAAGTAGCCACAATTCTAATCGCTTTAGATCGGTCATTAACGGTTTCAAAAATAGCATCCACTAATTCTTTAGTGGCCGTTTCTGGATCATAAAATGTATCTTCCGATTTCTTTTTAATATACTCATAATCTCCTCTTTTAGGAAATGTTGTTCCCATTGCCGATTCAAATAATCCACTGCTTCCTGTGATAGTAATAGATGCAATTTTATCTGGATAGTCCAATGCATACATTAAGCAAATATGTCCACCTAAACTATTACCTAAAATATGAACCTTATTAAAATTCTTATATTTAACAAAGTTATGTACATGATCAACTAATCCAGAGACAGACAGCTTTAAGAGTGGCATATCTAATATAGGTAATATTGGAATAACAACATTATATTTGTCCTGGAAATAATCCAAAATTCCATCAAAGTTAGACAATTCACCTAAGAGTCCATGTAATAATAATAGCGTCTCAATTCCGCCTTTGGTCTCAACATATTTAAAACCCGCTTCCTCTTTTAGCACATACTTACTCATAAACCCCTGCCTATTAGTTTAACACAAATATATATACAAGAGATATACATTCCATAAAAATATCATATAGACAAACACTTTCATAGTTTATACAAGTCTTTTTAATCTATACTAACAATTTTATGCTTAACTAACAGAGTTATTAACATTTAGAAAAGCCCTTTTTTTTATTAAATAATACAATGTAATACAGCTTCCCAACAATAATATACCGATAGCTTGATGTAACACTCCTAATAAAAGAGGAATACTACCGGTAGAATTAAGCAGAGTTAATATACCTAACAAAACTTGAAGAATCAATAAACTTATCAAGATATAACAAGTTAATGTTAATATTTTATTCTTGTCTTTCATAATTATCGAATAAGTCAAATATGAAGCATATATAAATATTACATATGCTAGACTTCTGTGCAGAAAATGTATAAATGTTGGCATAAATACATTTTTTTCATAAAAAAAAAGATTATTTATAAGCCAATGTTTACTTTCTAGCAAAATTGAGGGAATATATTCAGTTCCTATTTTTGGCCAGGTTGGGTACATTAGTGAGGCTTTCATCCCAGACATCATTCCTCCTAAAAATATTTGCATAAAAACCAACACAACCAAAAAGAATACAGGACTCTGGAAATTACTGGTACTACTTAAATCAAGTGATTTAAACGACACGGATAAAACTATCCATAACAAGTATGAAAATAATGTAACTGCTAATATTAAATGAAAAGAGAGTTTATATGCATTTACCCAAGGTCTGTTAATTAATCCGCTAGCCACCATAATCCACCCTACTGATGCTACTAGTGCAGCTAAAATAAACACATTAAATAGTTGCCGGGCTAAGTTTTTGTCTATATATTTTTTATAAATAAAAAACAGTAGGGGTATTATAAACACAAACCCCATAGTTCTTGCCCATAAACGATGTATAAATTCCCAGAAATAAATAAATTTAAACTCCTTAAGAGTCATCCCTTGATTTATGTGCTGATATTGGGGTGTTTTCTTATACAAGTCAAATTCAGCATTCCAACTGCTTTCACTAAATGGGGGAATACTGCCCGTTATTATATCCCATTTTGTTATTGATAATCCAGAACCTGTTAGTCTGGTAATTCCGCCTAGTAAGATTTGAAAAAATATCATAAATAATCCAATGATCAGCCACCACTTAACCGAAGAATTTAATTGTTTTTGGTTTTCCATTATTATTTAAATTGTCGCGTAAAGATAAAGAACCAAAGAAACAACCATTTTCTAACAGAGCTTTGTTTATATTGATTATATTATATTCTTTATATAAGAAAACATTCATCATCATCAGTGCTGTTAGTTTGTTAGTAAGTAGAATCAAAAATATTGTATAATATGTATATCTATTTTTGTTGACACATAAAATGATTTATTAACATCATAAAAGCAAGGATATAAAGTACTTACGATTAATTACAAACACTCTGTTGATAAGTTAGATGTACATATTTCTAGTGATAATTTAGTGTTAATGAAATTACTTAAAAGCCCAATCAAAAATTAGTATTATGTTAATAGTATATTTATAGAACAGGTTTAGAGAAAAGCTAATATTTTTGTTGTTGGTAAGCAGAAAAAAAAACAATGTTATTAACAAGTAGTTGTTGATTGTTTTAATTAAAAGACTGTTGAAAATTATAGATTTATATATTATTAATTACGTAATGTTTATAGTTTAAAAGAATGTGCCATAGATTATCTTTTGTGACTAGTTCTGAAAAAGTAAGACAGGACCTTGGAGTTACTCCGGACGGAACACTGCGAACATCATATAATATAGGACCGACGCAACACGCCTATATTGTTACCAATAACAATACTAGACAATTGGACTATGTTACCTGGGGACTAATTCCATATTGGTCAAACACCGGTACTAATGAGGGTAAACTAATACATGCCCGGGCTGAGGGCATTGAAACTAGCTCTTCATTTAGAATACCAATTCGATCTCGAAGGTGTCTCGTTGTTATAGATAGTTTTTATAGTTTATTACCAGGCAAAACAAATATTGAAAAGGAAGCATATAGGTTTTACATGAATGATGGTTCACTAATGGTCTTAGCAGGATTGTGGGACAGTTGGTATAAAGATGAATATGAGGTGAAAAGCTTTGCTATAATAATGATTCCAGAAACTGATGTCTGGCCTTGGAGAATGCCGGTTATATTGGACACCCAAGAGAAAAGAAATAATTGGTTAGCAGATGAATCATTAGACCTTATCCTTGATCAATTAGCTCCACCCAAAAAAGAGAAGCTTATTTACTATAAGGTGTCAGAGCAATTACTACAATCTCAGGAAGACAACTTTGAATTACACGTTAAAATTGATTGATTTGAGAGCTGTTATTCAAAGAGTATCATCTGGAGCAGTATTTATTTCTGGTGAAAAATATAGCAGTATCAATCAAGGATTATTGATATTAATAGGTATTGAAGAACAGGATACAAAAGAGGATGCCGAATGGTTATGTAAAAAAATAGTACAGTTAAGAATATTTAGCGACATAAAAGAACTGATGAATTTATCGGTACTTGATATCAAAGGAGAACTCTTGGTTGTTAGTCAGTTTACTTTATTTGCTTCCACCAAAAAAGGAAACAGACCCTCTTTTATAAGAGCAGCAAAACCAGAACAAGCAGAACCCCTTTATGAACATATAATTAAACAACTAAACGTTTTAATGCGAAGGGAAATAAAAACAGGGGTTTTTGGAGCAAATATGAAATTAAGCTTAATGAATGATGGACCAGTAACGATAATTATAGACACAAAACAAAAGGAATAGAATGCAAATAAAGAAAGCTCAAAAAACTATTGACCAATGGATAAAAACAATTGGAGTAAGATATTATAATGAACTTACCAATATGGCCATATTAACAGAAGAAATCGGAGAAGTAGCTAGGCTTATAGCAAGAATATATGGTGAACAATCATTTAAAACAGAGAAAGAAGCAAAAAATGCACAAGAAGACCTCAAGGACGAGTTGGCAGATGTATTATTTGTATTGTTGTGTATTGCTAACCAAACAGGCGTAGATATGTCAGCTGCCCTTGTTCAAAATCTAAAGAAAAAAACCAACAGAGACAAGGAAAGACATGCCAATAATCATAAATTGAAATAATTTATAAGTATTTATGGCTAATAATAAAACAAATAATCTAGGCTTGAATTTGATTCGTAATAAATGGACAGGTATTTGTATTATTATCCTTTGTTTATATTTCCTTACAGCTGTTTTTGCCTATCTTCTGGCACCAGACAATAGTACTGATGCTAATGAACAAATAACAGAAATAGCACTTCATTCTCCTGGAACTAGCATAAAAGTCGTGCAAATAAAAAGACCAGAAATTAAAGAAAACCCGATAATCAAATTTTTCAAGGGAACAAAAATGATAAAAACCTATATTCCGATTATTAATTATACTGTTTATAAAGATAGTATTCGGCTAATTCAATATAAAGGGATTAATCCTTTTACAAAAAAGAAAATACCAACACAAGTATCAAACTATAGTTTAAATATTTTTATTACTAGTAATACTAATGGAAAAAAGATCCCTGTAACCGCAATTAAAAACTATCCATTTGCAACTGATGGATATGGGCGCTGCATACTTAGTAGGATAATAATTGGATCTAGAATTTCAATGACAGTTGGAATACTAGCAGTGATAATTTCTTTAACAATGGGGGTTGTTGTGGGGCTTTTGGCAGGCTATTCCGGAGGTAAAATAGATGACTTCTTGATGTTACTAATCAATACCATCTGGTCTATTCCAACTCTATTATTGGTATTTGCAATAGTAATGGCTATGGGAAGAGGTATTCAAATTATTTATTTAGCTGTTGGTCTGACTTTATGGGTTGATGTGGCTAGAATTGTTCGCGGTCAAGTTTTATCCTTAAAAGAAAATATTTATATTGATGCTGCAAGAAGTTTGGGTTATGGAAAAATAAGAATAGTGAGAAAACATATTTTACCAAATATCTTAGGACCAATTTTGGTTGTAGCAACCGGCAATTTTGCAACGGCAATAATATTGGAAGCTGGGCTGAGTTATCTTGGATTTGGAATTCAACCGCCTAGGCCTTCCTGGGGAAATATGCTAAATGAAAATTATGGCTATGCCCTTAGTGGAAATTACCTGGTAGCATTGATTCCAGCTTTAGCGATAGTGGTTTTAGTGCTGTCTGTAAATATTATTGGAAATGGATTAAGAGATGCTTATGACGTAAAAATTGATTAGGAATTATGAAGTTCTTATATTAGCTTGCCGAAATCATCAAGGATATAAATAAATGCAGCAGCAGGAGAGTAAATATTTTAAAATTAAATCTGTTAAAAACCTTGAGCATCAGTTGTCTCTGAAGCAACTCCAGCTTAATGGACTACTTAATATTACTCAGGCAATCAACGATAATGTGAAGGTTGCAGGCCTGTATAAGATGTATGCAAAATTCGTTACCTGGGAATTAGGAGTAAAAAAAATGGCACTATTTATTCCCGAAGATGATGTTTGGACTTGTAAAGCAGATTATAATGCGGAAATGGATTTTATGGACCAAAGCATGATCCCCGCATTACATAAATATACAAGATTAAGTAAGCTTGATAAAGAGGAACATCAGGGATTAAGACAATTTGATATTATTATTCCAGTTCAACATAAAGAGTTGCCAATAGCATATGCCTTGATAGGTGAAATGGACAATAGTGAAGATAACTATGGCAAAGTATTATTTATCACCACTATAACAAATATAATATCAGTCGCAATTGAAAATAAGAGATTGTTTAAAAGACAACTTGAACAGGAACGACTGAACAGGGAAATGGAATTGGCAAGTGATGTACAAAAGATGTTGATTCCAGGACAGTTACCCAACAATAAATATTTTGAACTAGCCAGTTTTTATCAACCTCAAATTGGAGTTGGAGGTGATTATTTTGATTGTATTCTCAATAGCGAAAAATCTTTAGTCGTCTGTATAGGAGATATTTCTGGAAAAGGAATTGCTGCTGCTATGTTAATGTCTAATTTTCAGGCGAGTCTGCACGTTTTGATTCAACGTGACCCCGACCTTGAAACACTAATTACGGAGTTAAATAAATCTGTTTATAGAACGTCACAAGGAGATCGGTATATCACTTTTTTTATTGGTAAAATAGATGCTGAAGCAAAAACAATAGAATATATAAACGCAGGCCATGTTCCTCCTTTGGCAAAAATTGATGGCAAAATACAAGAATTGAATATTGGAAGTACAATTTTAGGAGGCTTTGAAGAAATCCCCTTTCTGGAAAAAGGATTAATACATTTTAAAGAAGAATGTGTTTTGTTGTGTTATACTGATGGGATAACAGATCTACTAAATAATAAAGGAGATTATTTTAGTGATAAAAATGTGATGGATTTCTTTATGGAAGATAAAGCAAATGCCCCGGAACAATTAGTAAGTAAATTAAAAGGCCAGCTGGATGAGTTTAAGGAAGAACAAGAATTTACCGACGATATGACTGTTTTAGTTTGTAAAGTAAGTAACCACAAATAATGAAAAGTAAATATGTGGCGGGTATACTATCTATCTTTTTTGGAACGCTAAGTATACACAAATTTTATCTAAACAAAAGATCGATTGGATTCATCAGAATCATATTATTATTATTATTTTTCTATTGGGATATAAATATTGGCATAAAAATCTTGTTTTTTATATCATTGATAGAGGGTATTAAATTATTTTCTATGTCCGATGAGAATTTTGATAGTGAATATAATGATGAAAAAACAAGATTCGATAAGCAAAGACCATGGGGGGAAAAAAATGACCTGAACCAAACGAGGCCAAAAGAAAACCCATACAAGAAAACAGGAATTGAAAAGTATAAGGAATATGATTATGCTGGAGCGATAGAAAATTTTAATAAAGCCTTAGTAATAGAGCCTTTTGATAATGCAACACATTTTAATTTAGCTTGTGCATATTCTGTAAACGAAGATGCCGATAAAGCATTTTATCATTTAAGTAAAGCAATAGAGTACGGGTATAAAGATACTGAAAAGTTAAAAACCCATGAAGGACTTTCATTTATTAGAACAATGCCCGAGTATCAGGAATGGATATTAAAATATATTAATCCAACACAAATCTATGAAAAGGAATCCGGAGAGGAATTACCGGATTTATTAGATCAGATTAAAATTTTAAACGAAAGAAGAGAGCGCGGAGAATTAGATGAGGACAAGTTTTTAAAAGAAAGAAAAAAGCTTTTGGGATAAATTCATTATAGGCAAAAATAAAAGTTTTCAAAAATTACGCTATTCGGCATCTTATTTGATTTAACTAAAGAATAACTAAAAAAAGGAAGCTATATTAAAATCTCATACGTCTTATAAGAAAGAAAATAACCAATGATAGCAAGAGAGATAATTTCAAATCAGTTTATTCCGGTACTCGAAGGCGTAGAAGTCAATTCGGCACTTAAGCTTATGAATAAACAATGGGTAAAAGATATTCCAGTTATAGATGAAGGTAAACTAGTTGGTATTTTAACAAAGGATGATTTGATGAAGTTGGATCCTAAAGAAAAGATTGATATACAAGCACTAAATATTACAGGTAAATATGTAAATGCCGAGGATCATTTACTGGAAGTAATAAAGCACATGGTTGAACACAAACTTACAGCGATACCGGTGGTTCTAAAAAACATGAATTATATAGGAACGATTACTCAGGATGATATAATGCAACAATTAGGAAACACGGAGTCCATGGCTGAACCTGGTGGGATAATAGTATTAGATCTAAAAAAGCAAGATTATAGTCTCGCAGATATTGCCCATATTGTAGAAAATGAAGGAGCCACCATTTTGAATTTATTTATAACCGCCACACAAGAGCTAGGGAGAATAGAAGTTTCAATAAAATTAAACACTACTTTTTTAGCAAGCCTAATGGCTTCATTTGATAGACATAACTATATCGTGAAAGCATATTATGAAGAAAATGAATATTCAGATACCTTAAAAGAAAGATACGACGGCTTAATGTCTTATTTAAGTATTTAAGTCTTAGTAACAACGAATGAGAATAGCTGTAGATATAAAGTTTCCATTTCTGCAATTAAAGCAATATCACAATAAGAGATAAGCTGGTAATGCTGTTGACATTTATTATGAAATAATTTCTTTTTAATTTCATTGCTTGATATCCCGGACCAAGTTTAATATTTTTTCTAGAAGTGCTTTAATAGCAAGCATAACATTATTCCTAATTGTTGTAAAGATTATTGGGCAAGAGACAAGGATAAATGATATTAGCATTTATGGGCTTACCCGGACCTCAAAAGATATCGTGATTAGGGATCTTTTTATCCAAAAGGGGGATAGAATTTTAATAAGAGAGATTCCCGAAACAATAAAAGAAAATCAATGGCAACTTCTCAATACAGGCATTTATGCAGACGTAGAAATCATTCCTACTTTATTAAAACAAGACTCATCAGAAATTTCATTTATAATTTATATACAAGAAGCTTGGTTTATATATCCAACACCTTATCTGGAAATAGTAGACAGAAATTTTAACGTTTGGTGGAAAGACTATAAACATGATTTATCCAGGATCAATTTAGGCACCAAAATTTTTATAAATAACCTTACCGGTCACAGGGACAGACTTGATATTTTAGTTCATTGGGGATATCATGATAAATATGAAGCAGAATATTCTCTTCCATATATTAACAAGAGTAATAATCTTGGGATTCAATTGTCTGGATTATGGTCAAATACAAAAGAGTTGGGATACAATACTGACAACAATAACAAACAAGAAAGATTCTTGTCAGAACACGAGCTATTAAAAAGACTTAAACTTGGAATCTCATTAATCTATCAACCGAAAATAAGATCAAAACAGAGATTGAAAATAGAATTGCGAAACTATCAAATAGATAGTACGATCTATTCTTCATTGAATAAAAGCTTTTTATACTCGACAAATAACAAATTAATTTATCCTGTTTTTTCCTATGATTTTCAATTTGACAGAAGAAATATTAAGCCCCACCCAACAGTTGGATATGCTATTTATGCATCTATAGAAAAGCAAGGAATAAATTCATTAAGAAATGCCTTGTTAACTGTATTTGAACTTAAGAATTATTTGCAAATATTTCCTAAAATTACCTTGGCACAGAATTTTAGAACCCAAATCAATTGGATAACTGGTATTCCCGATTATTATCATAATAGAGCATTGGGTGAAGGAGATTATTATATAAGAGGATACGAATACTATTTAATTGACGGCCAAAAGTATGCTTATATTAAAACAAGTTTACAATGGCTGATTCATGAAGGTAAATGGAATTTAAATAAGATGATGCCAATAGAGGCATTAAAAAAACCACCCATACAAATATACTTTACTTTAAATAATGATTTAGGATATGTGGCACAAGCAAGGGGATTTAATAAGGGACAATTTAATGATAAGCTTATATGGGGTGGGGGTATTGGTTTGGAGATTTTAGCATACTATGATAAGATGATACAACTTGAGTATAGTTTCAACCAGTTATTTGAAAATGATGTATTTTTACATTTAAACCTAAACTTTTAATGCACATAGTTATCTTCAGTAAAATATTCAAAGTTCAGGATAAAAAATTGATTCAGGGATTATTTGATATACTCGCTGAGGAAAACTTTAAGGTGTCGGTTTACAAAGACTATTTCTTACAAATTAAAGAGCAAATCAAAATAGGTTCAGATATTGGAATCTTTAATGGAGATGAAGAGATTGAAAGTAAAAATGTAGATATATTATTTTCTCTTGGAGGAGATGGCACCTTTTTATCAGCTACTACAGAAGTAAGAAACAGCGGAGTGCCAATTCTTGGCTTAAATTTGGGGCGTTTGGGGTTTTTGGCAAGTGTTGAAAGTAAATACTTATGCGAAGCAGTTAAAGCACTAAAAAGGGGGATGTATATTTTAGAAGAAAGATCTCTTCTTCATTTAGAATCAAACTACCCTTTATTTGGTGAACTTACATTTGCGCTAAATGACTGTACTATACTGAAAAGAGATACTTCAAGCATGGTCCGCATTAAAACCTATATTAATGGAGCATTTTTAAATTCTTATTGGGCTGACGGTTTAATTATTGCTACCCCTACAGGTTCGACTGGATACTCATTAAGCTGCGGCGGACCAATTATTTTCCCCAACTCTGAAAACTTTGTTATTACACCAGTAGCACCGCATAACTTAAATGTGCGACCTATAATCATTTCGGATAGTTCTGTAATATCTTTTGAGGTAGAAGGAAGGGGAGAAACTTTTTTGTGCACCCTTGATTCCAGGGTTGAATCAATTACTTCAGCACATCAATTGGCAATTAGGAAGTGTGATTTTACAATAAAAATGGTTTTACTAAATGATCATAGTTTTATGCAAACTATTCGAGAAAAGTTAGACTGGGGTAGAGATGCCCGTAACTGATAATCTATGGAAATTCAGGTTAATTTCAAAGGAAATAAATATAAAGTAAATCTAGACAAGCCTATTGATGTTTCAATTGAACTAGTTCCGGGAAAATTAGGAGTAAATTGTTTTTATGCTCCTGTTTTTGATGCAGAACCAGTAAGGATGGGGTCATTTGTTGGATCAACAAAGGAGGGTGGTAAAGTAAACTTTAAGGATGTTAAAATAAATCCACACGGAAATGGCACACATACTGAATGTGTCGGGCATATTTCTAATGGAGAGTTTACTATAAATAATGTTCTGAAGACGTTCCATTTTATGACAAAATTAGTTAGCCTTTTCCCAGAACAACAAAACAATGGGGATCGAATAATTACTAAAAGTCAAATAGTAGAAATCTTTGAACCAAAAGAGGTTGAAAGTTTAACAATTAGAACTTTACCCAATTCTGTTGATAAAAAGCAAAGAAATTATTCTGGAACGAACCCGCCCTATATAGATAGCGAAGGAATTAAGTTTTTAGTAAATAATGGACTGAAACACTTACTCGTAGATCTTCCATCAGTAGATAAAGAGGATGATGAAGGTCAACTTCTTGCCCATAAGGCTTTTTGGGAATATCCAGAATATATTAATTTAGATAGAACCATAACAGAGCTAGTTTTTATCCCGGAAGAAATAATAGATGGTTATTATCTAATCAATTTACAAATAATTTCCTTTGCTCTTGATGCTTGTCCAAGCAAACCGGTTCTATATAAACTGCAAATAAATGAGTAAGATAATTGTTAACTTAATCAAGCTTTCGTTTTTCCAAAGTAAAAAGACAAAGGCTAAATTAGAAAGCTTGTTTTATTAATTCAAGAAGTAGAATATGAGCTTGATTCTAAATATTGAAACCTCGTCTAAAAAAGCATCTGTAAATCTGGCAGAGATGGGAAAGACTTTACACCAAATTAACGGAAGTGAAGAAGAAGGAATTTCACAAGAAATCACAATGTTAATTAATAAATTACTTATAGAGGTACAGAAAAAAATAGAAAACCTGGACGCTATTGCTATTTCAATAGGCCCAGGCTCATATACATCTTTAAGAATTGGAATGTCTGTAGCAAAAGCACTATGTTATGGCAAAGAACTTCCATTTATAGGAATTCCCACTTTAGAGTTGCTCGCACTTCATACAATAGAAAAGCAAAACCACAGAGAAGCCTTTTATCTTTCATTAATTGACGCAAAAAGAATGGATGTTTATGCCGCTGCATATAATGAAAGAGGAAAAATCATTTTACCAGCTAGTTTTGTTACACTGACAGTGGAATGGTTTGAACAATGGAAAGAAAAAAAAGCTATAATTTCTGGCAACGCTAATTTGAAAATCAAAACCTTAGGCAATATTGAAAAGACATTGTTTTTAACCGATATAGAACAAACAGCAGAAACGATGAGCAAAACAAGTCATGAATATTATAAACAAGGAAACTTCATAGATGTAGCTTATAGTATACCTTATTATCTTAAGCCTCCTAACATTACAAAAGCTAAAAACATATTATGATTAAATCAAATAAGATAAAATAATAATTTTATAAAAAAAGTTTTTATTTTGCATTGCTAATCAGTACAATTATACTCTATGAAATATCTTAATGTGACAAATTGGTATAGTTTTGGTATATTATAAAAAATTACTATAACGCTAAAAAAAAGCAAAGATATGAGAAAGCAAAAAAATGAAATTATTTTACTAAAGAAGGGCAAAGCAGATATAGAATTAGATTATGCAGAATTACGTAAAGCAGTTCTTGTTTTGCGTGCCGTCAATCATAAATTAAGGCAAAACATTATAGATTTATTGGAAGAAAGTGATAGTTTGACTGTTACTGATATTTATATTAAGTTGAGATTAGAACAATCAGTAGCCTCACAACACCTTGCAATTTTAAGAAGAGCAGGAGTGGTTATCACAGACAGAAATGGTAAATTCATTTATTATTCTATAGATAAAGAAAGATTAGCCCAAATTTCTAGACTAGTTGAAGAATTAGCCGCATAGTTTTCTCCATATCATCTTAATCCCGTGAAACATTAAAAATATACTCTAATCACAAATGTAATAGCATATTATACTGTATAAGTTTCTATATGTATTTTCTATTTGTGTAGACATCAAATGCTGGTAACTGATTAGTTACCAGCATTTTTTGTTCAATTATTTTGTTAATTTAAAAAAATTCATACATATTTGTACTGAGAATATTTGTTAAATTATCTCACAACAACCATGAAAAAACCAAAGGTGAACATCGACAACGAAAAACTTCAGTTGTCCTCAGAGATTTTGCGCGCAATTGCGCATCCCCTCAGGCTGCAAATACTTGAGTTTATTGATCAGAACAAAAAGATTAACGTTAACAAAATCTATAACACTCTTAAGCTGGAGCAAAGTATTACCTCCCAGCATTTGAGGATATTGAGAGATACGGAAATCTTGGAGACAAAACGTACCGGAAAGTATATTTTTTACAGTCTGAATTATGCCAGAATAGAAAATACTGTAAAGTCGGTTAACAATTTCTTAGAAAGAACAAAGAAAAATAAGACAGTAACATCTGAATAAACGTTTTACTTTCATCTGTTTCTACCCCAAATTTTAATATCCGTATTCATTTATCATAGATCACCACTTATGATGACCCAGGGTTATTATATCTTCTATCAGGTAGGGTATTTTGATTTTTAGCCATTATAAGATAATGGGCAAATAAAACATACTTTTAAGTTAAAACGGGATCTAATCCGGAGGATTTAGCAAAACAGTTTCTTGGCTTGTTTTGTGAGTGCCAAATAATCGACGCTGAAAAACAAGAATTAATAGTACCCCCGTGGTTATTGAAGCATCAGCTATATTAAATACAGGCCTAAAGAATAGGAAATGTTCTCCACCCCAAACTGGCATCCATTTAGGAAACGCGCCTTCCAGAAGAGGGAAATAAAGCATATCAACAACCTTTCCATATAGAAACCCAGCATAACCCCCTTCTTTAGGAAATAATGTTGCCAGGCCACCATGATAAGGGGTATCGCTAAAAATCAAACCATAAAAAGCACTATCGATAATATTCCCAATAGCACCAGCCAAAATAAGAGAGAAACATACCAACAAGAAATTAGAAGCCTTTTCTTTAATCAACTTGATGATATAAAAAATTAAGAAGCCTACTGCGAATATCCTAAATAAACTCAATAAAAGTTTCCCCCAGTTCTCTCCCAATGAAAAACCAAATGCCATTCCATTATTTTCTACAAAGTGAATAAATGCCCAGGACTGACCTAATATAGGAATCTGATCTCCATATTCCATAGTTGTTTTTACCCATATCTTTGACGCCTGATCAATAAACAGCACTAAAAACAAAACCAGGATAACAATATAACTCTTTTTCATCCCGCAAAAATATCAATATTAGCTTTAGAAACCATCAAAAAAGGAGTTTAGAATATTTAGGTATAAAAAAGACAAAGAGGTTGTGAAACATTTTTATATTATATCAGTAATATATATTTGTAAATAACTCAACAACAACAATATAAATATCATGAAGAAGTTAATCATTCTTTCTTTAGTCCTACTAACAATTGGAAAATCTGATAGCAAAGCTCAAACGTATCAGGAAAGAGTACAAGAATACGTCAGAATATATTACCCTCTGGCAATAAAAAACCAAGTCAAATATAAAATACCCGCAAGTATTATTCTAGCACAGGGAATCTTGGAGTCCAATGCAGGAAAAGGTATGCTTGCGGATAGTGCAAATAATCATTTTGGTATTAAATGTAAGGAACAATGGTTAGGCATGGTTTATTATAAAGAAGATGATGACATTGATACATTAGGTAATTTAATGAGATCTTGTTTTAGAAAGTATGACTCTGTTGAAGAATCTTTCAATGACCATGCAGAGTTTTTGAAAACTAATCCACGATATGCCCCTTTATTTGAATTAGAATCTTGTAATTATGTAGCCTGGGCAACAGGGTTAAAACAATGTGGTTATGCTACGGCGGCTAACTATTCTAAATCATTAATTGATTTGATTGAACGATTAGACCTTTTTGTTTTTGATAGGATTGATTTATCAAAAACGAATAATCCATATGCGGTTTACCAGACTTTCGTATTCTCTGAGAATATGAAAAAGCAACTAGAAAGGGAAAACAATATGCCAGATGCAGTTAAACTACCAGACTATTATCAAGGATTATATCTAGTAGTAGATAAAAAGAGTGTAGATGAAAATGCTGGGTTTTAATATTTAGAAGAACTATATATTAAGATAAAACTGGAGGCGAATAAGTTAATACAGCAAAATATTAACTTTCATCCTTTACTACTTCATCCTCAAAGTGCCGTTCTTTTTTGACTATAGGGTTGATATGGTCCTTCTCAAAACTTTTACGTGCCTTTATAATATCATACGCTAGGAAAAGCGCATTTCTAAAGGAAGTTTCATCTGCTTCATTTTTACCAGCTATATCATATCCGGTTCCATGATCAGGTGAAGTACGAATAAATGGCATCCCTGCCGAATAATTAACTCCTTCAGTAAAAGCTAAGGTTTTAAAAGGGATAAGACCCTGATCATGATACATTGCTAATACAGCATCAAACTTTCTGTGTTGACTCGTACCGAAGAATCCATCTGAGGAGTAGGGCCCAAAGGCAAAAATCCCCTTATTCTTTGTATAAGTAATTGCAGGACCAATTATTGTTTCTTCTTCTTTACCTATAACTCCGCCATCACCGGCATGTGGGTTTAACCCTAATACCGCAATCTTTCCTTTCTCAAGACCAAAGTCCTTTTTTAAGGTATTGTTTATAAGCTTAATCTTTTCTAAAACCAACTCCTTAGTAAGAAAAGCTGCTACTTCATTTAATGGAATGTGACCAGTCACTACACCAATCTTAAGATCCTCATGGACCATAAGCATGAGGTAATTAGAGTTGAACTCTTTTGCAAAATATTCAGTATGTCCTCTATATGGAAAAGAATCTGAATAAACTGCTTGTTTATTTATGGGGGCAGTTACCAGAGCATGAATTAGTCCATTTTTGAGATCTGAAGTTCCTTGAGCTAGACTCATTAATGTATACTTGCTATTTTCCTGAGAAACGATACCAAGCGATATATTAATATTCTCTTGCCAGCAAGGAATTATATTTATGGCTCCTTGTTGTGCTTGTTGAGCAGTGGAAATTATATTTAATGGAAATTCTTCAATGCCAACGATATTTTTATGATAGGAGACTACTTTAGGGGAACCATATATAATAGGAGCGAAATGTTTGTATACGGCAGGATTGGCCAAAGCTTTTATAATTACTTCTAGTCCAATACCATTTATATCTCCTATTGAGATGCCTATTTTAATGTTTGCCATAAATTACAAATAAGTTATATTACGCAGTTTGGAAGGCAAAGTTAGACAAGATAGACTTAATTTTAGCCTAGTAAAATAAATAAGATAAAACTAAAGTCATTTGAAAGCTAAAAAATCATACGGACAACACTTTTTAATACAGGAAGAAATAGCACATGAAATTGTAGACAAGTTTATTGAAGCAAACACCACAGGAAGAGCATTGGAGGTAGGTCCGGGTCTTGGAGTACTCACAAAGCAATTAGCGGAATCTTATACAGATTTAATAGCGGTAGATGCTGATAGGGATATGATTGCTGTTTTGGCTAAATCATTATCGCATGTAAAAACAATTGAGGGAGATTTTCTAAAGCTGGATTTTAAAGACATATTTAATGGTAAAGCTTTTGGAATCATTGGCAATTTCCCTTATAATATATCTTCTCAGATAGTCTTTAAAATGATTGATAATAGAGATCAGGTGCCCATTCTTGTTGGGATGTTTCAAAAAGAAATGGCGGAGAGAATTGTTAGTAAACCGGGAAATAAAGTTTATGGGGTAATTTCAGTATTGACACAAGCATACTACTATGGGGAGCTCATTATACAGGTAGGACCTGAATCTTTTTCACCCCGGCCAAAAGTGGATTCTGCAGTAATAATACTGAAGAGGAGAGAAAAGGATAATATTCAATACAATGAAGTATTATTTAAAGATATAGTGAAAACATCTTTTCTACATAGACGTAAAATGATCAGGAATACTATGAAACAGTGGCTTAGTGAGGAGGAAATGAAAGATCCTTTTTATAATAGGAGACCAGAAACACTCTCTGTACAAGAATTTATAAACCTAACCCAATTAATAACCTCTAAAATATAAAGCATGAGTCTCGAAACTAAAATTAATGAAGACTTAAAAGAAGCTATGAAAGCTAAGGACCAAGTTGCATTGCGTGGTATCAGGGCTATAAAATCGGCTATTTTAATATTTAAAACCAGTGGAACTAACGAAGAACTTGACGAAGCTAACGGTATAAAGATATTACAAAAGCTAGTAAAGCAAAGAAAAGATTCTCTGGATATCTACAGGCAACAAAACAGACCTGAACTGGCATCTATAGAAGAAGAAGAAATAGCCACCATAGAAAAATATCTACCTAAACAAGTGACTTCTGAAGAGCTTGATAGTATAGTGGCAGAAGTAATAAAGGAAAATAACGCAAGTGGAATGAAAGATATGGGCAAAGTTATGGGTATTGTTTCCCAGAAACTTTCCGGCCAGGCAGAAGGGAAGCTTATTTCTGAAGCTGTTAAGAGATTGTTGTCTGCCTAAGTATTTAATTATTTCATATTTATATATTGTATTTTTGTAATTGTCAAGATAAGAACCGTATATTTACAAGTACCATTATTAAGAGACCCCAAATGGCCTACAAAAACTTTCTGTTTTATATTATTCTTGTGCTTGTTGCGGTAGCTTGTAATAAAGAGACCATAATAATAGATGGGAACAATCCTCCGGTATATGATAAGGTACCTACTATTAAAATCCAAAACTATGTAAACAGGATCTTTATTGATCTTCTGGGAAGAGAACCCCTGGATGTTGAAATGAATCTTGAAGTAGATAACCTGAGAAAAGCTAATCTTTCTAATAGTGCCAGAAGTATACTGATAAAGAAACTCCAACATGATACTGCCTTCATCGATGGTGATGGGTCCTATAAAAAGGCCTATTCCCAATACATGTATAATCTTGCCAAAATAAGGACAATAGAAGGTTCATCGGATGGAGAAATTAATGAACAACTGGGTCCACTCTATAATAGTTTATTATTGGATTCTCTCAATGGAGACTGGGAAGCTTTTAATAAGGATAAAATAGAAATTGATAAATACGTTCAATTACTTGCATGTAATGATAGATTATACAAAGATGAAATAAGCTATGATCAGATGTTTAAAAGGATGATCTATAATGGCATATTTGATATTATAAACATGAACTCTATTAATTTCGTGAATGCAACTTTTGACCATCTTCTCTGGCGTTACCCAACATCGGCTGAACTATTAACAGGATACGATATTATTGAATTTAATAAGCCCAATCAGCTTTTTGGGAAGTCCTGTTCTACAAAGAAGGAATATGTAGAAGCCTTAACCGAAACTCCGGAATTTTTTGAAGGAATGATTATTTGGGCTTACCGAACCCTACTGGCCAGGGATCCTTTGTCACAGGAGACTAGTGAAATACTTGAAGACTATATATTTAACAGGGACATAAGATTAATACAGGAACACATCATGATAACAGATGAATATGCTAATTTTTAATAAACTTAATCAGAACTTATGAAGTTTGGATTTATAATAGCACTTCTGATAACACTATCTTTAGCATGTAAGGATAAAGAATATATATATGGTGTTAATGATGTTACCATACTTCCTAACAATGCAGAAAAAGATAAGTTAAAGACTAATGAGCAATATCTCAATATTGTTTATGCAAACATGTATCAAAAGGCACTGGGACCGGACAAACTGGTAGACCTTTCTAATGTAATTAACTCTCTGGGGGATAAACAGGTGGCCTATGAAATTATCATAGCTAAAATGATGGGGGATCCTGAAATTAAATTACCCTCAAAAAAGGATATGGATGCAGATTTGGGCAAATTTATAACGGAAACCTATAACAGGTTCTATGTAAGACAACCTACCCAAGCAGAAAAAACTTTCTTTGTAAACTTTCTGAAAGCACACCCCAATCTAACTCCAGAACATATATACTTTGCCTTTGCTACATCTTCTGAATATTACTTTTATTAAACGAATAACTCATTATGGGTACTATTAAGAGAAGGACATTTATAAAAAGGGCCGCATTGGCTGCGGGTAGTGTAATAGCTGCTCCTTATATATTACCAAGTGGAAGGTTGTTTGCAACTACCAATGCCCCTATGGCAGACCATGTTGTATTTGTATTGTTTGCAGGTGGGGTACGACAGCAGGAATCTGTTCTTCAAAGATATCTCGCTGATAGCCAAGAGATACCTATAGAAGGTAATATTCTTTACAACATGTTAAATGGGGCAGCTCCTGAATTAAAGATAGCTTATGGCACTACATTACCAGGAGGCCAGGAAGGAGGTCAGCCTATATCAAAAATACTATCCTCTTCTATACAACAACAGGGTACGCTCTTTCCGGAAGTACACTATACTAGAGGAGGTACCGGGCACTACGGGGGTTTAAGCGCAGGAGTATCCGGGCATTACGGACTTACACAGGGACTAAGACAAAGACCCCTACACCCGACTATTTTTGAATATGCAAGAAGATTTGGAGGATATAAAGCCACGGATATATGGTTTGTTGGGAATGGTATTTCTGGTTCTATTCCTTTATTAAATTATTCTGCACACCCTGACTATGGTTCTAAGTATGGTGCAAACTTTATTGCCCCGGGGATCACCTTCGGAGCAGAAGAGTATATAAAAGGATTTAAAATATATCATCCTGATGATGAGTTGGATCCTATACATAAAATGCAGGCTTTTCTTAACCAGAGTTTTTTACTACAGAGTGGGGCTTTACCAAACTTAGGAAATACTGAGGCAGAGAGAGAAGCGATTAAGGACTTTATAAGAAAAACATTTGATAAACTGGAAAAGCAGCAAGTATCTTTTCCTCCTGTTACAGATAATGGTGATAACGTATCAATAGGATTTGCTACTGAAGTAATGAAGTATTTTAAACCGAAGATTACTGTAGTGAATTTAAGCGCAGTAGATGTATGTCACGGAAACTTTACGAGCTATCTAAAAGCATTGCATAGAGCTGACCACGGTGTTGGACATCTATGGAATGTAATACAAAACCAAATACCGGAGATGTCTGGTAAAACGGCTATGATCGTGATGCCAGAACACGGTAGAAATCTTGACCATAATCCTATAACTGATGAGAACGACTGGTTCTCTTATGATCACAGTGATTTGAATTCAAGAAGGATGTTTTCACAGATGATTGGTCCTGGAATTCCGGCAGGTTTGGTAATAGGTTCTGAAAGCAATCCTATTGGAGATGCTACAGATATTGTACCTACCATAGCAGATATATTAGGATTTAAAGACGATGTTTTGAATACCGGACTATTGGATCCATTGGCCATGTCCTTATTTGATAGAATTTAGAAAGCGATGATAAGAACTTTACTATATATAGGGAGCATATTATTCATAATACAGGCTTGTACTAAAGAGCCTGCAAATCCTTATGATAATGTTCCACCCCAACCAACAGATTCGGTAACATTATTTAAACCGGACCCCAAATCTTTTGAGGGTTTGCATGCCTATATTTTTAAACCAACCTGTGCTAATTCCGGCTGTCATGACGGAACTTTTGAACCAGATTACAGAACTATATTAAGTACTTATAATACCCTGGTATATCACCCCATCGTTAAAAATGACCCCTCCAATTCTTATCAATACAGGGTAGTACCCGGAGATTTAAGTAAGTCTATCTTATATAACAGGCTTACTAAAGATATAGACGGACAGTCTGGTATTATGCCTTTGGTAGTTGACCCAAATTCTGACTGGGAGGCTAAAAAGGCGGAGTATATCAACAACATTAAAGAATGGATAGAAAATGGTGCTAAAGATATTTTTGGTAACACACCCAGCTTAAATAATAATGCTCCACAAATACAAGGTGTAATAGGCAAAACCGCAGGGTATCTGGACCGGAATGATAGCGGACAAGGCGCCTTAAAAGTATTGGAGTCTGAAACACAATTGGATATCTACTTTGCTTTTAGTGACGATAAGACACTACCGCAGCAGCTTACTAATGCTAAAATAAGGTTTTCAAAAAACCCTGATGATTTTGCTACAGCTATCGATCATCCTTTACAGTTGCTTGGAACCCCCGTTAACTATAAAGGTTATTATGGACCAAATGTTGATTACTATCATAAGATTACAATAAACCCTAAGGATTATGCAATCCTAAAGGAAACTGTATACTTCCGGGTATATGTAACCGACTCAAGTGGTAAGGAAACTGAAATACCAACAAAGGAAGGAGCTTATTATATTAAAAACTATTTTTCATTCAATATCGTAATGTGAGAAAGTACTACTATTTATTAGTCTTAATGCTGGTTATTATATCTTCCTGTAGTAAAAACGAAAACCTACTGCCACTTGCTATTGTACCTCATGTGCAGATAGAGTCAATTTCTAAAGATACCATTATACAATTTAAAGAACAGTTGAAACTGACGATCAAGTATGAAGACGGTGATGGAGATCTGGGTAATAAAGATACAGACATCAACTCCTTGTTTATTAAAGACAGCAGACTGGAATTTGCAGATGAATATTATATAGCACCACTGTCTCCTGAAGGTTCTCAAATATCAATAACAGGTAATCTGGATATAACGCTAAGTAGTGCCTTTATTTTAGGTAATGGAGAATATGAACAAACCTATTTTGATGTTTGGATGGTTGACAGGGTGGGTAATAAAAGCAATGTGGTGAGAACCAAAGATATTATAATTAAAAAAGAGTAAGTTATGAAACAGAGAGTTACAGGGCTTTTAGTCTTTTTTATATTTATGCAGATGAGCTCTTTAAAAGCTCAGGCCTCTTACGATATGGCCAATTATACTACCAATGAATGCGAAGGAATTTTAAATGATTCTAATGACGGAATGGTAGAGGATACTTACGATAATAATGAAAACTATACCTTTAAAATATGTATACCAGGTGCTGAAAAGATAGTATTTACTTTTGCTACTTTCTGTACTGAGGAAGAGTTTGATTATGTGCGTTTTTTTGATGGCCCCGATACACTTTCTCCTTTAATAGGGGGTCCATATTCCGGTATTGCTTTACCGCCACAAATGACCGCCACCAGTGGTTGTATGACCATCAGTTTTATTTCAGATGCTAACTTACAGTGTATAGGCTGGATCGGAAGCTGGAAAGTGGAAATAGATGAACCTACACCACCTGTTATGTCTGTAATAGGAATTGTACCCTGTGAATCAGATAATATTACCCTTAAGCTGGATCAGAAAGTATCCTGTGATAGTATTTATCCGGCAGCATTTCTTATCTATGGTCCACAAAGCCCAAATATAGTAACGGCAACCCCTATCAATTGTATAAATGGAAAGACAGATCAGATACTACTTGTTATAGATCCTGTTATAAAGATCAATGGTAACTATACAGTTAATTTTACTACAACCTTTTTGGATGTCTGTAATAAACCACATGTACTCACAGCTATTACCAGCTTTAATGTTTCCGGTTGTCCATTATTTGTTGATCTGGTTCCTGAGAATAATAAATTTTCTGTTTGTCCGGGGGAGTGTCTAAAGTTATATGCTAATATTACAGGAGGGGATCCCGGTAGTTATAAAATAAAATGGAGTGACCCTAGCTTCCCTGCCAATGCCACCGTAGTGGATGTGTGTGTACCGCCGCTTAGTTATTCAGTTACGGTAACAGATGGTGTAGGATCCATCCCAGCCATAAAGACCTTTACATTTCAATTGTATTCACCTCCACAAATACAATGGCCGGTAGCAAACATTATTTGCCAATCAGACCCTGCATTTGTGTTACCTGCTATTCCTACAGGGGGTACATGGGAGGCAAACGGAATAAACGAAAAGTGGAAGACTCCTGCATGGTATGAACCCGGTAGAGTGTGGCAAGGAACGGATCATATTGTATATACGGATCCTCATGGCTGTAAAGATACAGTGGATGTGGTAGTAAAAGGTATTTGGATAT
>Ga0193744_1000097_pt1 | contig 32034 bp, 32 predicted proteins | sample L1a1metaG_FD_143056 | JGI IMG/M metagenome (GOLD analysis project Ga0193744, IMG submission 143056) | Soil microbial communities from a riparian zone of the East river system, Colorado, United States - L1a1 | ecosystem: Environmental > Terrestrial > Soil > Riparian zone | place: USA: East River...
GGATCACATCATTCATCCGTGAGCGGTAATCATTAAATTCATTAACAAGTGACATAGGATAATGTTAGAAATGCAAAGCTAAGAAATAGTGGAGAGTTAATTGATAATGAAGAATTGATATTAGGATTTTTTTGCGGAGGCGCGGAGTTGCGGAGGCCCGGAGATGCTTTTTATACAGATCTGGGTCACATCAAATGGCAAGTTATAGGCAAGTAACAGGCAAGTAACAGGCAAGTAACAGGCAAGTTAGAATTCTAACTTGCCTGTTACTTGCCTGTTACTTGCCTATAACTTGCCCATAACTCGCCATTTGATGAAATATAGATTAGATTTAATTGAATATAGCAAGTTCCTTCTGCATCACTTTTGTCTGAATTAGGATTTTAAGATTCAAGAATGAAAGGATTTTTTGCGGAGATAACGATTCACACCAATCAACCCTGAATTATGAGAAAGAAGATTATACAAGCTTCATTAATTTTAGTATTCATTATTCTGCTTTCCTATGTTTTCCAGATGCAGTTATTAAAACTGGCTACCTACATCCTGATTCCACACCACAAGTATATGGCATATTAAAGATTTATCTAAAAAAGAAAGCTTTAAAATATCACCCAATAACATGCATAATTACAAAATGGGGTTATTATTAAAAGGGCATTTAAATGATACTGCATTTATTATCCTTAAGAATGCATCTGGTGATACAATCCTGTTAAAACCAGGAGAGATTGATCAACACTACGAAAATGATTGGTATAATGATAGTCTAAAATTAGAATATCTACCAGTCGAGGGCCACCTTCTCCAATTGGAAAAAATTGGGGAAGGGGCAAATTTTTGTTCCCTCGAATTGAAGTATCATTGTAAAATCCTGGTATAAGAACTTTTCTGCATCAAGGGCAAAAAAGCCAAAATCCAATAACCAAAGTTTTTCGGATAACGGACATCAGACATCAGAAAACGATTCCGACCAACGACCAACGAAACTCCTAATTCTTATAATGCTTAATAATCCTTCCATTCAATGACTGCAAAGGCCTGTTATTCTCATGCTCAATAGCCTCGAATGCTTCAATTTGCTCTAATGAAGCTTCAATCGGATGCTCCATAACGATCCAGGTTACTATTTCAGAACAAGGTGGGGTGGTAAGAGAACCTGCATAAGTAAAATAATCTTTATCAGCAGGGAACAAGCTACTTGCATTAAAGCTAGTGGCTACATTATATGTTGAATCTTTTACGGTAGGTAAATGATCAATATATTCGGCAAATATTGGATTTGCAGCTCCTTCTTTAACAAATACACCCATTACTGCAAGATTTCCGGTAGCATCATTCTTGTGAACAAAGTGAAGTTCCAAAGGATATGCAATACCCGTTACATTGTGTTCACTTGGTGTATGCGTATGAAACTGAAGCAGGTTATAAACAAGACCATTTACAGTAATGCTGCTTCCTGCATCATAGTTTAATTGGATAGTGTGTCCTTTATTCACTACATGAATCGCACTGCTTACATACGATTGAGGAATTTCCGGCAAAGTTGCATCCTCTGTTATACCTGTAATATTTACCGGTGATTGTGATTGACCTCCGCAAGGAACATAATCAATACATAGATCCTTCCAATGATCCGGACCATCAGCACCTGTGTATTCGAATTCAATTCCTGTGCAAGAAGGCAATGTAGTGTCTTTATCCTTGCAGGACATAGTAAATACAATAAGCAAACCGGCAATAATACTTAAGTTTTTTGACTTGGTAATAATTTTCAAAGTGTAATAATTTTTATGGTTAAAAAAATGAAATCTGTTAATAGTATTATAAACAGAAATAAGAATAATTAAAGAGTGTGTTTAGCTAAATCGTCCTGTCTTGATTGATAATTGAATAGAGGCGGGCACGGAATTGTATTAGCAATATTATGCTGAAACTAAACAAGGGCGCAAATGTAGTTAAAAGAAGTAAGAAGTAAGAAGTAAAATGTAAAATGTGAAATGTGAAATGTGAATGAACTTCAGCTTCAGCATCGCTTTCATCTGAATTAGGATTAGTAGGGTTTTAAAGGATTCACAGGATTTCGCAGGTAACGGACCTCGGTTATCGACCAACGACCAACGGACAAACCATTTGTCTGAATTAGGATTTCAAGATTCAAAGATGAAAGGATGTTCGCGGACATCGAACATCGGATAACGATACCAGAAAAATTTTTCCTATAAGACTATTAACAATATTAAAATATTATTGCATTTGAAATAGAATTGCCTTAATTTTCTGAAAGATTTATATTTGGAGATTAATCTTCTTGTATTATTAATGTGATAATATATTAAATTTCTTTCTTTTAGTTATTTTACTAATGCCTTAGTCAAATATTATGAATAAAATATCAACTGCAATACTTATTATACTTTTTGTAAATTTAATACACGCACAAAAAGAAAACAACATCTGGTATTTTGGTAATTATGCAGGCTTAGACTTTAATTCAGGGACTCCTATTCCTCTTGAAAATGGCAAAATGCATACACTTGAAGGTTGTGCTAGTATTGCAAATTCTGATGGTAAACTTTTATTTTATACAGATGGAGTTTCGATATGGGATAAAAATCATAATATTATGCCAGATGGAGATTCACTTGCTGGTAGTTTTAGTAGCTCTCAAAGTGCTTTAATTGTTCCTATGCCAGGGAATAATAAAAAATATTACATTTTTACAACTGATGCTAGTTTTAGTACTAAGAATTTTAGTTATTCAATTGTGGATATGTCATTGAATAATGGAAATGGTGATATAGAGCTGAAAAATTATTTGTTATTTACTCCTGTTTCTGAAAGACTTACTGCAATTAAACATTCCAATAATATTGATTATTGGGTATTGGTTCATCATTTGACTAACAATAATTTTTATGCTTTTCTTGTAAGTAATTCAGGAGTAAATATTAACCCGATAGTAAGTAGTATAGGTTCTATTCCAATAGGGGGTTATGTTGGAGGTTGTATGAAATTTTCAGTAAATGGAACTAAACTTGCTTCAGTTTCACCTTCACATAATGCTGTAGATTTATTTGATTTTGATACGTCAACTGGGACTGTTTCAAATGAAAAACATTTGCCAATACCAGAATTCCCTTCGGGTGAAAGTACTTATGGTATAGAATTTTCTTATTCGGCAAAATTTTTATATACTACAAGGAGAATTCCACCTTCTATTATTCAATGGGACATATCATCAGGCTTGGCTTCCACTATTAATAATACTCTTTATCAAATAGATGTACCCACAGGACAAGAAGGTACTCTTCAAATCGCTTGTGATAAGAAAATTTATGTGGCAAGATATTATAAACCTGGAGTGATAGAAGACCCTGAATCTCCTGGTATTTTATGTAATTATATTGATACAGCCATTTCAGTTGGGAATGGGAAATGTTATATTGGCTTGCCCAATATAATTCCTAGTGATTTTCAAACAACAAGTATTCTTGAAAATAGCGCCGAACTAAAGTATTCAGTATATCCAAATCCTTTCGTAGATAATATCACTTTTAAAGTAGAAAACTCAAATACTAATGAATTTTCATACACTATTACAAACTTACTTGGACAAATAGTTCTGTCAATTCAAAAAGATAATCAAGGCAGCAATATTAGCGAGACAATTGATTTAAGCTTTTTATCAAGCGGAGCGTATTTTCTTAAGCTTAATATGGAGGGTAATCAGCTTGTAAAAGCAATTATTAAAGAATGAAACATGAGTTACTTATAATGCGATACTTAATTATTTTCATTTTCATATTTTCAAAGGCTAATTATAGTATAGGACAAACCTACATTGGTCCATAATTGGATATGATTATGCCCGCTAGAAACTAATTCTAAAGAAAAAGATTATATTATTTTGCAAACAGCTAAAGAGGGTTATGTTATAAATAGCCCTGTTTTTGGTCTAAAGTTGGAGCAATATTTATTTGAATCTATTTATTTTTCTTGGGAGTCTATAGTAACACATAAATATGTAGATGTTTTTATAAATGGATTTGTCACAGAACCTGTTTATGGAATAGAGTTTAATTATTTCCAACAATATTTTTCATTAAGGTATAGAATTGTAAACTCCATTTACATTGGAGCAGGGAATTTTGATTTAGAGTTATATTATTATAGAAACTCTTCAAAACTTGATGCATATGATTTTAAGAGTTTTCAATTGGATCCCATTTCTTCTTATGGAATTAATCTTAGTTATGAGCTAAAACTATTTGACAGGATAAAATTATTTGATAAGAAAGGACAGAGTTGTCCTGCATTCTAAGGGAGTTCTTATTCAGTTGATTATTTGATTGGCCATGATTTCTTTTGTCTGAATCACGTATTAATCGGATTAAAGGAATGCACAGATATTTTTAGTATTTTTAAACTCCTAATTCTCTCATTATCAGAATTAGCATTAACGCTAACACAAAACGACAATAATGAATAAACTTTTTACAACATTTCTTTTATTGACTTGCAGTATTTGTAATGGACAAAACCTGGTTCCAAATGGAGATTTTGAAGAGTATTACCATTGCCCCAGTAATGACGGACAAATTGATTCAGCAAAATATTGGATAAATCCTTCAATTATTGGAACACCAGATTATTTTAATCCATGTACTACTGGGAATGCAAACGCCCCTAATACGTGGATAGGTTTTCAACAGGCGCGCAGTGGAGTAGCATTTGCAGGAATCTTTCTCTTTATTTTACCAAATGCTAATTATCGGGAATATATTGAAGTTCCTCTCGATTCGTCTCTTATTGCCAATGAATGTTATCACTTCGAAATGTATATAAATTTTGCGAATATATTTAAGTATAATACTTATAATATTGGTGTTTATTTTTCTAATTCTATTATAGCTAATATAAACAATCAGTTTCCATTATCATTTATCCCACAAATTAATAATGAACCAGGTAATTTACCAGATACCTTAAACTGGACGCTCGTTAGTGGAGATTATACTGCTGTTGGAGGTGAAAGCCATTTGTTAATTGGAAATTTTAATGACGATTTAACTACCGTTACATCAATTGCTAATCCTACCAGTGAATTTCCTGAATGTTATTTCTATATTGATGATGTTTCCCTAACCCATTGCATAGAGAACGGTATAATAGATCAAAATGAAAACGCAATAAGTATTTACCCTAACCCTTTTGCAAACGAATTGAAAATTCAAATAAATAATGACGAACCAGTAACAATAACTCTTTACGACCTTTCATCAAGAATACTTTTGCAAACAACATTTTCGAACTTAACAAGAATAAACACCGAACAACTTGCCAAGGGAATGTATATTTATGAAGTGAGAAATAAAAAAGGAATAATTAAGAGCGGAAAAGTTATTAGGCAATAATACAAAATCTGGCAGTATAGTAAGCCCAAACTGCTAACAACTCATATTCAATAGTGCTTTATTCTTTGTATAAAATAGTTATAGCCGATAGCCAAAGTTCCTCAACATGAGTAATCGGATATCGACGTGAACAACGACCAATGATCACTTGTCTGAATTATGATTTAAAGATTCAAGGATGAAAGGACATTCGCGGATAACAGACATCGGATATCGACTCGACTAACTACCAACGACCAACGAAAACCCAATTCTAATAGCAGTAACTCAAATTATGTATAAATCAGATCCTGAAATTATAGTAAATAATATCTAATAGTTTTATATTTATGAAAGTATTATTCATTAATTATTATGATTTTATATTTGAAAAGCTATAGATTTATTTTTTTGATATTACTGTCTTTTATCTTATCAAGTGTATCCACATTTAGCCAAACCTACATTGGTCCATTAATTGGATATGACTATGCACAAATACAAAGTAATTTTAATGAAGGTGATTTTTATTACACCGTAGAAAATGGATATGTAAACAGAAGCCCTGTTTTTGGAATTAAGATAGAACAATATTTGTTTACATCTCTTTATTTTTCATTCCAATCTAGCTATACCCACAAGTATATAATTACATATACTACTGGATTTGATCCTGTTTTTGGTATGACATTTAATTATTATCAACAATATTTTTCAATTAGATATAGGATTCTAAATTTAATATATATAGGGATCGGAGGTAATTACAATTTCGTAAATGACGTAGGTGTTGATGTAGGCAATAATAATATTTATGCTTTAAATTTTAATGATTTTGAAAAGGGATTACATTTTTCCTTGGGGATAAAATTTCTGAATTTTGATCTGGAACTGTATTCTTACAAAAGTTCTAATCGATTAAATAGAAATATATTTGACATAATGAAAATGGAGCCCATTTCTTCCTTTGGAGTTAATATCAGTTATGACCTAAAACTTTTTGATAGGATTAAGTTATTTGATAAGAAAGGACAGCGTTGTCCTTCGTTTTAAATAGATAATATGAAATACTTATTCATAATATATTTCATCATTTGCTGTACATTTTTCAGCTATAGCCAAACCTACATTGGCCCATTAATAGGCTATGACCTTACAAAAATAGAATCTAACCCATTTTTTGAAGTTCAAAATAAAAGCTTTACGATAAGCAGTCCTTGTATAGGGGTGAAAATAGAACAGATAGTAACTAAATCAATTTTCCTAACCTATCAATTATACTATACGCAAAAAAATGGAGAAGCTTATACACATGGAATTGTACCCATATTTGGTTTTAAATTTGATTATCTTCAAAATAACTTCAGTCTAAAGTGCAAATTCTTCAGCCCCTTCTACTTCGGTGTAGGTTTTAATTATAATATGCTCCGGCATGTAAAAATAGAGTATTCCAATTTTGACGATGAAGAAAGTCCATTACTTCATGAAAATGCATGGCAGTTAAGCGCAGGATTGAAATACCATAATTTTGATTTTGGGATATATTATAATAAAGGTATTACAGCATTTAAAGATAATAGAGAATTGGCCTATTTCAGGATTGAGCCAATTCAATCTATAGGAATATGTGTAAGCTATGATCTAAAACTATTTAACAGGATTAAATTATTTGATAAAAAAGGACAGAGTTGTCCTGCCTTTTAAATGTGTAATATGAGATACTTAGCTATTATATATTGTATGATTTGCAGTACATTTTACGGCAATTGTCAAACGTACATTGGGCCTTTAATTGGTTATGACAATGCTCGCATTCAAAGTATAGTTGAAGAAGATGATCATGTTTATACAATAGAAAAAGGATATGTTCATACAAGCTTGGTTTTGGGAATCAAGATTGAACATTATTTTTCTAACTCAGTTTATTTTTCATTCAAGTCCAGCTATACACATAAATATATTAAAACTACTGAGGTTTTATTGGCAGATCCGGTTATTGGTATGGAGTTTAATTATTTTCTACAATCTCTTTCGATTAGGTATAAGATTTTCAAGTCTATATATGCTGGAGTAGGTGTTAACTACAATTTTGTAAATAACATTAGAATTGATTCTGGTAATGAAGCTCCTTTTCCTTTAAAATTTATTGATCATGATAAAGGATTACATTTTTCTGTCGGGATAAAATACAGCGATTTTGACCTGGAACTGTATTATTACAAAAGCACTAATAACTTGAACATTCCTATATTTGATATAATGAAAATGGAACCCATTTCTTCCTATGGAGTTAATATCAGTTATGACCTAAAACTATTTGACAGGATTAACTTGTTTGATAAGAAAGGACAAAGTTGTCCTGCCTTTTAATGAACTCTAATTCATTGATTATTTAATGGACTTTGATTTCTTATTTCTGAATCACAGATTAAGCAGATTACAGGATTCAGCGGATCCGATATCTGCGTAATCTTTTAATCTGATTAATCCGCGATTCAAACAGAAGGGAGGCTTCGCTGGCAGTAGCCAATACACAGACAACTTTGGAGATCGGGCACCAGACTTCGAGAACTGACCAACGACTAACGAATGACTCTTGCAGTATATACTAAAGATATATACCTTTGTAAAAAATAAGATAATGAAAATCCTATCCTTGAAACTTGATGACGATATATTTGAAGAGGCAGAAGAACTGATTACCAAACTAAACCTGCCAAGAAATAGATATATAAACGAAGCCGTTAATATTTATAATCTATATAACAAGCGAAGGCTACTTAAGAAGCAATTGATTAAAGAATCAAAATTGACCATGGAAGATTCTATGGAAGTCCTTCATGAATTTGAAAAATTAATTGATGAAGATTAAACAATATGACATTTGGCTGGCAGATCTCAACCCAACTATTGGAACGGAGTCAGGAAAAACAAGACCTGTGGTAATTATACAAACAGATCTTCTGAACGAAACTCACATGTCTACCTTAATTTGTTCGATTACAACAAATGTTAAGAAAGAAGTAGAGTTGCTTCGTGTTCATTTAAAGGCAGGACAACTAGATAAATTAAGTGATATTCTAGTTGACCAAATTCGAGCGATTGATAATAAGCGATTCCTTAAAAAACTAGGACAATTGACCAAAGAACAGAAAAATAAATTAAAAGCTAATCTTAGAATTGTGTTAGATATATAAATAATTAAAAGTGGGAAAAACTGTTTATATATAATGAAGAATCAATCAACCTATATCTTGTCCTTAATATGTATCTCTCTTTTTTTCACTAACTTATTATTTTCACAGAAAGTACAGAAATCAATGATTTCATTAGAAAATAAAAGCTTAGTGGTAAATGTTGATAATTACTTCAGAATTGTAGCCCAACAGTTAAAACCAGTTACAATTGATCAATTAAGTGCAACACTCGAGACAAATAAAAATGTCAAATATTCAATCAATATTCAAGTCGAAAAGGGATATTTCTGGATTCATCCTGATAGTATCGGTAAAATTGAAATCAAGATAAAGCTAAAGGATACTATAGAAACAAAAATATTCCAAGTTGAACCAATAGTTGCAGTTGGAAGATTTGCAAATTATAAAGCAAATGGAGATGCAAAAATAAGCGTTGGTGAATTTAAAGCGCAAGGAGGTATAATTGCATCGGTGGAATGCTGTGGTTATGATGCCAAGTGCACAGTTTTGGGGTATCAAGTAATTAGAATTAGTTCTAACAATTTAGTGACAAGGGGCATAAATAAAGCTGAGCATTTTGATAAAAACACTCGATTTATTATTGATCAGGCAAAACCAGGTGATTTATTCATCTTCAGGAATATATTTTGTAGATGTCCTAGTGCATTAAAGCCGCAAAGATTAGATGATATGACATTTGAAATAAAATAAAGCAGAGTTAACAGCCAATTAGTGTAATACAGTGTTCAATAGCCCAAGTTTTTCCAGACATTGGATAACGCTTATGAGTTCACTAAATTAATAAATGTTCAAAGACGCGTAAGATTTCTGAAAGTTTTGACAATCCTTTCTTCACTATAGATTAATAAGACTAACTGATTCTCAAGATCCGATATCGGTGTAATCTTTTAATCTGATTAATCTGCGATTCAAACAAAAAGGAATTTGGTTCATAACCTTACCCCCATCCCTCCAGCCGGAAAAGGCCAGAGAGGTGTGTACAAAGATTGAATGACTCATTTGGGCGCACGTAAAGGGGGCCCCTACATATATTTTCTAGAATTGGAAGTTGACGCAACTTGTTGTGACGGATGAGGTTCAGCCGCGAAGATGGCAATGCTGGTAATATGAAAAAGTAACTCCATAATTAAGCAAATCTGCAGCACCTCCGCCACTTAGATTAATCAATAAACATTAAACACTAATCACACCTCTGGCAACTTACAACTAGATACTAAATAAATAGCGACTCCGCAACTCAGCGACTCCGCAAAAAATATCCTCTACACCATCATTCCCTCTCAAGTTTTCGTAAGTTTATATCACTAAATAAAAATCAGCTGAACTTGATTGATATCAATAACATATGGCAACAAAATAAAGCCACTATAGCCTATAGCCTCAGCCTGGCTTTTCTCCTTTTTCTCCTCAATTGTCTAAAATTGCGCTTTATAATATTTGATCATTCATTGGAAATCTACATAGGCTGTATTGCACTCATATTTACTGCATTAGGCATTTGGCTTGCCTTAAAACTATCCAAACCAAAAATTAAAACCTTAGTGGTAGAAAAAGAAGTGTATGTAAACAGGAATGAAAACTTTGTGCTCAATACATCCTTGGTCACACAATTGGAACTAAGTAAACGAGAAATGGAAATCCTGAATCTATTAGCGCAAGGACACAGCAACCAGGAAATTGCCGCTATACTTTTCGTATCATTAAGTACCGTCAAAACACACAATCAAAACTTGTTTGATAAATTGGATGTGAAGAGAAGGATACAAGCCGTTGAAAAAGCAAAAAGCCTAAGTCTCATTCCTTAAAAAATTCATACTTTGGTATGATTATAAGCGGTGCAGCAGAAAAATGGCCGAAAGTATGAGTGAAGAAACTGTTTCTACCCCCAGATTTGCAACAACAAAAATATAAACATATGTTGAACCAGGAGAATTCCCCCAACGCGGGAAAAAAGAATATTATCATTTATGGAATAATTTCAGGTATTGTTGTTTCATTTCTTATGCTGTTTACTGTCAACACCATGAGCCATTGCGAAGGCAGTATTGATTATGACACCAGCATGCTCATCGGTTATGCTTCAATGCTCCTTGCCTTTTCACTTGTATTTGTTGGTGTGCGGAATTACAGAGATAAATACAATGGAGGAATCATCAGTTTTGGCAAAGCATTTAAAATAGGGATCATGATAGTTTTAATTTCTTCCAGCATTTATGTCGTTGCCTGGCTTATAGACTACTTTTTCTTCATACCCGATTTTCTAGAAAAATATTCAGCACAAATGCTTGTGAAACTAAAAGCAAGTGGAACAAGCCAGATAGAAATAGATAAGCAGGTAAAGGAAATGGCTAGTATGGCTACAATGTATAAAAACCCATTCTTTAATGCATTAATCACCTACACAGAAATATTGCCGGTCGGATTACTAGTGACCCTGATAAGTTCCTTCATTTTAAAAAGAAAAACAGCAATAAACTAAGGTCCTCGGACATCGGACATCGGACACCGGACACCGGACATCGAATAGAACATCTAATATTATAATTAACTTTACAATTAAAAATAAAAAAATGAACATAATAATTTACATTCTACTAATCCTAGCCAGTATCATAGCACTACTATTAATAATCGCCATCTTCATGAAAAAAGACCATTATGCCAAATCTGAAATCATCATCAATGCTCCTCTCAAAAAAGTATTCGATTATATAAAACTCCTCAAAAGCCAGGATGAGTTTAACGAACATGCTATGGCTGATACTGACAGGAAAAAAGAATTCAAAGGAACCGACGGTACAATAGGATATATCTACGCCTGGAGCGGAGATAAAAATGCCGGTGAAGGAGAAAAGGAGATTAAGAACATTGTTGATGGGAAAATTGTTGAAATGGAAATCCGTTTTGTAAAACCAATGGCAGCTACCGCTACTATCATCATGGAGACAGAAGCTATATCCGGAAATCAAACCAAAGTTTCCTGGAGCAATTCAGGTATATTAAAATACCCACTGAACATCATGATACCCATATTTGAAAAATCGGTTGTGAAATCCATGGACAGAAGTCTGTTAAAACTGAAAAGCATTCTCGAAAAATAAGGTGAAAATAATTGTGAATTGTGAATTGTGAATGGCTTCAGCAACTCTTTCTTTCTGAATCGCGGATTAAGCAGATTAATGGATTACGCTGATATCTGCGATATCTTTCTCGGATATCCTACATCGGACAACGATCTCGACCAACGACCAACGACCAACGAAAAACTTACCTTACTCACTAATAACAAAACCTAAAATAAAACTATATGGAAGACCAAACAAACCAAAAAGATAAACCTACCTCACCAGATGTAACAACACCCAAAGTAACAGGAATCGGCGGCATTTTCTTTTTTTTAGACACCCCAAAAGAAACTAAAGAATGGTATGTAAAAAACCTCGGACTAGAAATGAATGAATGGGGTTCATCAAGTTTTGAAACCAGGAACATCGATAGACCTGACGAGATCAATTCGATTCAATGGTGTCCATTCAAAACAGGAGATGCCTATTTTTCCCCTTCCAAAAAGGATTTTATGATTAACTACACCGTTCAGAATATTGAAGGATTTGTAGAAAAACTAAAAGCAGGCGGAGTAACTGTTCTTGATGATATTGAAACTTACGACTATGGAAAGTTTGTACATATTATGGATTTGGAGGGGAACAAGATTGAATTGTGGGAGCCAAAGAACTGAAAGAATTGTGCGTTGTGAATTGTGAATGGCTTCAGCATTGCTTTTGTCTGAATTAGGATTTTAAGATTCAAGGATGAAGGGATGTTTTCGGATATCGGACATCGGACATCGGACATCGATTTCGACCAACGGCCAACGACCAACGAAAAAGATCCGGTATCAGCATAATCCTTTAATCTGATTAATCCGCGATTCAAACAATTGGAAGGGCACCTGAAATCGGAAATCAATTCCTTCTAACAATTAGCAAAATGTATTAAATTTGCCCCTCGAATACCTATTATTATTTAACCAAATGGTCAAGCTCATATTAAATTGGACATCGGACATCGGACATCGATTTGGACCAACGACCAACTAACAACGAAACGAAATGAAGCCTAAAAAAATATGGTCCAATCTAGCCGTAACAGATCTGGTAAGAACCACAAAATTCTATACAGATTTAGGATTTAAACACAATGGAGCAAACAAAGACCTCACCAGTTTTTTCTTCGGAGATGATGAATTCATCGTGCATTTCTTCTTAAAAGACATCCTGCAACCAGCTATGAAAGGAGAAATAGCCGACCTGAAAAATGGAAATGAAGTTATCTTCACCCTATCCGCGGAGAGCAAAGAGGATGTTGATAATTGGGCCAAAGAAATAGAAAAAGCAGGTGGCACCCTCGTGTCACAACCCGAAGAATTCGGAGCAGGATATTATGGTTTTGTCTTCTCTGACCCAGATGGGCATAAGTTTAATGTGTTTTATATGTAAGCATTAATAGCTAAACGAAATCTTAATTGTGAATTGTGAATGCACTTCAGCATTGTTTTTGTCAGAATTAGGATTCGTAGGATTTAAATAGATTTGTAGGATTTCACGAAAACAATTCATGCCAGGAAAACTTTGTAGGGGGCGTATCCCATACGCCCTTTATGTACCAAATTCATCCTCATATACCTTACTCCCCATAACCCAGTTATTTTCGGATAACGGACATCGGACACCGGACATCGGTCCGACCAACGACTAACGACCAACGAAAGTGCGTATTCAGCCACCAAGAATGTCGCATTTCCACAGCAATTGTAAAAACATTGATGGCGACATTTGTATTATAAATAATAAGTCGTTTTTAATACTATTTTTAAAAGATTAAAATATAAAATTATGAGAAAAATAACAGTCTTAACAATGATTACTTTGGATGGAGTAATGCAGGCACCAGGTGGCCCTCAAGAAGATACATCAAACGATTTCCAATATGGCGGTTGGACAGCACCATATGGCGATGAAGTTGGAGGAAAACTCATGATAGAAGAACTAAAACAGCCGGCGGATTACCTTTTAGGCAGAAAAACATTTGAAATCTGGGCCGGCTATTGGCCTCAACATGGAGACTTTTGGCCGGGTATTAACGAAGGGACAAAATACGTACTGTCAAAAACCATGAAAAAGTCAGATTGGGAGAAATCAGTGTTCCTTGAAACTGTAGAAGATATCAAAAAGCTTAAAGATTCAAATGGTCCCGATCTCCAGATTTGGGGCAGCAGTAAATTAATTCAACTTTTGCTTAAAAATGACCTGGTAGACGAACTACGTCTAAAAATTTACCCATTAACCCTTGGAAAAGGAAAAAACCTGTTCGAAGATGGCCCCATTCCCGCTGCATTTACATTAGTAGATAGTACCATTTCAACAACCGGAGTTATTTTTGCCAATTATAAGCGAGCCGGAGAAGTCAAGACAGGGAATGTTGGAGCGTAAAGGAATTGGGAATGGCTTCAGCATTGTAGTTACTGGTTATACGATTATCGACTCGACCAATGACCAACGATCATATGTAGGTGTATCCTTTACGGGCGCCCTATTTGTATGAGCTTTATGCCTAAATAATCCTGTCTGAATTAGGATTTATAGGATTTAAAAGGGATTCGTAGGATTTCGCGGCAACAACAAGCTAAATTTTTCGGATGTTGGACTCGGACATCATGCAACTGCCAACGAACAACTAAATTGTATTAAATTTAAACTTCAAATATCTTTTTTTTATCTAAAAACTGGCAACTGACTACTGGCAACTGACAACTAAATCATGAATGAAACAATTAAAACTTATAACAACAACCAGACCCCAGAAGACCAAAAAATATGCAATCTCCTGGCAGAGATTATTGACAATGTATTAACCGAAGCAGCAAGTAAAATCTGGCATGCACACCCCGTTTGGTTTTTAGACGGCAACCCAATAGTTGGTTACAGCAAGCAAAAAGCCGGTTGGCGTTTGATGTTTTGGAGTGGTGCCGACTTTGAAGAAGATGATTTAAATGTAAGAGGTGCTAAATTTAAAGATGCTTCTATTTTCTATACTACAGTAGAACAAATAAATACAAAAGAACTAACCCACTGGCTGGAAAAGTCAAGATCTATTCAATGGGACTATAAAAACATTATAAAAAGAAAAGGACAATTAGAAAGATTGAAATGAGTGGCTAATAGCCAAAATTTATTTTCGGATAACGGACATCGATTTGGAAAAATAACCAATTTACCCTATCTGAATAAGGATTCGTAGGATTTAAATAGATTTGTAGGATATCGCGGCAACAATAATTCATGCTTCAAGAGAGTTGTAGGGGCGTATCGCAAACGCCCTAAGTTTACCAAATTCATGCTTCTAAATAATTTCCTTTTATTAAGTCATAGATATTTTCGGATAACAGACATAGGAAAACGATTTCGACCAACGGCCAACTATAAACTAATATGTTTAAATTAGCACAATTATTCTAATTAAAACTTAATGAATAGAATTTTTTGCTTATTGTATTAGTATGTGTCATTGCCTGTAAAAAGGAAAATCCAATAGATCCGAAAATTCAAGATCCTAAGACATTTTATTTTACTGTAAATATAGAAGGGCAGGATACTATAAAATATTTTAATCCTGAATGCGAATTTGACAATCGGCATAGTCAGTCTCAATTCAATAGCAGTACTTCTATTGGCTACGAATTGTTTTCAACTTATGAAAATAAAATAAAGGATAGTTTAATAAACCAAATATGGTTTGATTTAAATGTAGTAGCTGAGCCAATACAAGTTTTATACGATGTCAATTATTTGACTAAAATTATTGGAAAGGAGAATAATTCTTTTAATAATAAACACTTGAAACTAAGGGTGCAAATCGAAATAAATGGAAGTCGATATGATAATCGTTTATTAGATATGGATACTAGTACACCACCTTGGGAAGTTGACGATTCACTATATTATGAAATTAAAGACTATGATTTATTTTATCACTCCCAATGTTTAAACAGGGACCTAATTTATCTCAAAATTGAAATGGCAGGAAAACTTTATCAATATGACTTTTACACTAAAATTGATTCCATAACAATAAATAAAACTGTAATGAATTTACTGTTTTCAAGAGACTAGAAATAATTATAAATTACTTTGTTTTAATTAACAGATTGCACCATAACTAAATATACAAAAGAAAAAAATGAGATCTGCTATAACATTTTTAATATCATTTATATTTTTAATACCAACGGGGGACATTTCAATGTTAGGAATTAAAATAAATCACACTCGAAAATCCCTTGACAGTTTAAAACTAGAAATAGTTGCCAATGAAAACAATATGATAAAGTATACTACTAATAATGGTAACGACTTTTCAGTAACAATTGAAAATAACAAAGTTGTTTATATGGAAAACGATTGGTTACAGGACCCAAAGGGAGAAAAACCGCTATTTTCAGATTTTGTATTTGGACAAACAACACTAAAAGATATTAGAAAGAAATTTTCAACTAATGGTTTTACTTATAGAAGTAGAGGAGCATTTACTACAAAGAATGATTTAATTGAATTTAATTGCTTTGAATTTGACTCAAGTAACAATGAAGTATTAGTTACTATTACTAAAGTATCTCTAAAAGAAGATGTGACAGAGAAAACTATTGCAGCAAAACTTAAACTAGACGCCTTAATCATTGCTGACAAATCATATTTAGACAGGACTTGGGGCGAGGAGAAAGTATATGACGAGAATTACAAAAAAATAAAACCTTGAGTTAGAGAGACACTTAAATCATGAATAAGTCAGTTCTTACATTAATACTTTTAGTCTATATTTCAGCTAGTTCAATCGCACAAAGCGATTCGATTTATGCTTATGGACTTGACATTCTTAAAAAAGCAGAGAATTCTTTTTGCAAAGGGGATAGTGAACAAACAATAAAATTATTAGAGTATTATACTAATAAGTTTCCTGACAAAGCAACCACAATTTTACTGAGTAAACGACTTTCTGATTTTTATATTCAGTTGAACAAAAAAGAGCAAGCCATAAGTACATTAACCAGGGCGCTTGCATTAAAACCAAAAGGAGATGTTCTATTTTATAAAGATACATGTGGTCTTTACAACAAGTTGGACTATTCTTCAATTAAGGCAGATATTTGTGTTGAGCTAAGTAAGATGTATATAAACAGTGGTAACTACCCAACTGCTTTAAGTTATCTCATTCTGGCTGACACAAAATATTTACCATCTTATGGTGGTTGCGCTAATGGAATGATTATGTATAAGACAAAACTTTCTTTAAGTTTTGCTGACTTTTACTTGATGGTAAGAGATACTTCTAAAGCAGTTGATAGATTAATTGAATATTTTCTTTCCGATGAAGCATTTTCCGATAAAGTCACCGATAAATTAAAAACCATTTTGTTGACAACTTATACCCAAAAGCAAATCACGGATGAGGTAAATAATGGTATCATGACAATGAAAATAGTGGAGGTACAAAATGGCAATGCTGAAAATATTTTACAATTGACTTTCTTTGGGCGGACGATAAAGAAATCTGCTTATGGGAACATTGAATTCTATAAAGATATTTATAAAAGAGATAGAAACATTTTAGCCTTAACCAAAAATTAATGAAAAACTAACAATGTATGGGCAACAGCCAATAGTTTTTCGGACATCGGACATCGGATAACGATTTCGACCGACGACCAACAACCAACGACCAACGACCAACGACCAACTAAAAAAGTACTAAATTTATCCTTCAAATAATTATTACTAATGAAAACCAGCCCCACCCACGACTCAAGAATGGCAAAAATGACCTTCGCCACCGTCTACCCCCTCTACCTCACTAAAATCGAAAAGAAAGGCAGAACAAAAGAAGAATTGTACCAGGTAATAGAATGGCTAACTGGCTATGATGAAAAAAAACAAGGAGCACTTATAGAAGAAAAAGCAACATTTGAACAATTCTTTCTGCAAGCTAAATTAAACCCAAACGCCCACCTCATCACTGGTATGATCTGTGGATACCGGATAGAAGAAATCGAAAACCCCTTAACTCAACAAGTAAGGTATTTGGACAAGCTGGTTGATGAATTAGCGAAAGGAAGAAAAATGGAGAAGATTTTGAGAGTGGGATAAACAAAGGAAACCCTACTTCATAAATCCCAAAAAAAGGAATTCGGACATCGGACAACAGACATCGGATAACAATTCAACAGCCATTCGATAGCAGTTCGACAGCGGTTCGATCGCAGTGTGGCAGAGAGGTGATCTTTTATCATAAATAGAAATTTGTTTTTCCCCAATTATATCGTGCATTATGTTGTCCAAAAAAAAAGTGTAGCATTTAGATGAACCCATTAAAAACCTTGTTTTTTAATTCTTTAAACCCATATTCTGTGTCGCGGTTAAATAATATTATTGAACCTATTAAAATTATCAGAAAATATCTGACAATATTGCTGGCAACCATATTGTGCACTTGTGCATATGCTCAGGAAGTAGAAGGACTAATGAAACGAAAATATATTCCTTGTGACGATATAATTTACAACAGTCTTTTTCTCATTCCCGAGCATTTTGAAAGAAATAACATGGACACAGTTACTGCAATTGTCAGCTATTGGGAAAAGCACTGTGGAATCAGCGAGCCTTTATTGCGAATTAAAATATTATTAGCAATCAATGCTGACACATTACATGAGAAAATATACAACAACATACCTATTATAAATTATCTTTCTTATTACCGGGAAATGAGAACAAATGATAGACCTGCATATAATTTTGAACCTTATTATTTGGTACCCCCTGCAAGCGATTCATTTGACCATTTTACAAAAGAACTCGCATTAAAACTCAGGAAGAAAAAATCCAATTCTGAACTAGACAATTTTTTTCTTGACTTCTATTCTAACAATTTCGACAATATCTTTTTTCGTCTGCAAGATACTTTATTGACAAATTCAATATTAAAGCTAGCTTATGAAAAGGAAGTGGGCAGATACATAAACTTACCTGAATGGCATTACTCAATTTATTCAGGAATATGGATTCCTACAGGGAACATCAGAATTGTAGGAAATCATCCAATCATTGGCTTTCAAATAGGGCTGAGGCGTAAAAACTTATTAATAGATGGAGCTATAGATTTTAAATTTGGCAGTTCTCCCAAAACCTATTTTGTTGAAGAAAATGATTCACTTTACAGCACCACTCACTTCTTTGGGGGATTCTTTGGTGTTGAGCTTGGGTACAATTTAATCAATTATAAAACACATGAATTAGATGTATTGACAGGCATAGGCTTTGACGGTTTCGATGCATTGAGCATTGGAAACTCCAAAGATCCTGACAGAATAGCAAAATCAATAAATTCATTAAACCTGAATCTCGGTATAGGATATAGAAAATATTTTAAGAATAAAACTTATATCGGCCTGGAAGCAAGATACAATTTTGTAAATTATCAAAATACAAATGGCACCGACCTGACAGGTAATACATTGACAATAAGATTAAAATATGGAATTTCAAGAAATCTCAGACGGGACGAGAATTTAAGGCGACTTGACAATAAAAAATTGTAGCATTGAATGGTATGAGTAATGAATAGGGTCAACTTTCTACACTTAGGTGGTTACAGGTGAAGATTGGGATAGTGTGGACAGCTAAATAAATTTTAAATTGTGAATGAAATTGCGGACATCGGACATCGGACATCGGATAACGATCTGTCTCCCATTCAATCGCAAGTCGACCGCAAGTCGACAGCAAGGCGACCGCAGTGTGATCTAAAGGTGATCTTATTATGTTAAATAGGGATTATTTTAAAGCATCTAATAATTAGTTTATTCCTAATTACATTTCACATTTCACATTTCATCTTTCGTATTCCATATTCATTCTATAAATCTGGCAACTGACAACCGGCAATTATCAACTAACACATTATTAAATTAACATTATATATAACAAAGGTTATATATAGGATAATTTGTAATTGCTTTATCTTTGTAGCTGATTAATGTTTTCGGATTACAATGGGATTTAAAAGTAAATGTTAATCATTTCGGTATCAGAAATATTAAAAAGAGAAAATCTGTTTTATGAATTGTTTTTTATTTATTTAAAGAATAAAGATTATTATTGAGATGATAAAAACATTAGATGGAACACATTTACAATAGGTTGTGTTTCAATCTTCTCAGATAATTTAGTGGATAATGGAAGTTATGTGTTCCGAATAAACATTTGTACTTAAAAGCCTACCTATTGAAAATTTTCAAAGCGTTGGCTACAAATTTTATGCTACTAAAAATTAAAATATGCTTAATTTAGATTATCAAATAGGGTATAGTCTTTCAAAATACATTGCAATTAGTGTTGCTATATTACAATTAATATGGTTGATTTACCCCTTTTTTATGCTTCTTGACAGAACTTATAGAATGATGACTGTTTATTTTCCAATCATAACTGGTTTTGGTGTTTTTGCAATACTTTATTCCTTGATTAATACTATTGGACAATACCATCTTGTTTTGGATGCCTTTTTACTAAAAAAAAATAGTATAACAGATTTTATTTTACTGAGAGTTAGCTCAATTTTCACAGGGCTTTTAATAACTATTAACTCATTTAAAGTTTTAAGTAGACAGAGCATTTTATTAGTCTATCCAAGGCTTGAAGAAAAGATGCAAGAAAAATATAACCACACCATATATAGAAAATTAATATATTGGGAAAGTCGTAACCTTTCTCAATTAAGCATTTATATCTTAACACTTTTCATACTTCAAGTCGTAAGTTTTAATCAGACAAACCATATATTATTATGGACAATTTCAAATACTGTTTTGTTTTTTATAATTGATGATTGGCAGATAATAAAAGATTATGCAAAAATTACTGATGGCCTTATCTTAAAATGGCATGAAATAAGAATTGGAATAGCAAATGTAATTTTAATTTTATCAACAATGATACTTGTTTGGCTTTATGTAAATTGGATTTTTGCATTAATTATTACTATCTTATTTATTTATTCAATCTATTTCCGTTATTTTTTTAATTTTTACAAAGCTACAGCTGAAGATTAATAAAATTTGAGCAAAACTTTGTTTTGCTCACTAATTTGCTTTGAGAAAACGAAGTCTTATTTTGAATGCAATTAGGATTAAAAAATCATAAATATATTTACCTTAACCATCGATTTATGCTCAAATTATTTTGGATGAGGATGATTTTTTATCCTTATTTAATCGTTTTCTGTAATTTAGGACATGTTGTTTGTAACATTATTCTTAGAAATACTTTACTAGATAAATATGCTAGACCAAGAAAATTTGTATCAATTAATTTTAAACGAACAGTGGACTGATATTCTAAACTTACTATATTCTCATAAAAAAGAAATAACTAGTAATACTTTGTTGCAAAAAGCTGCAGCAATTTTTGAAGAAGAGTTTTTTAAAAGGGTAGCCGAATACGCATTTAACAGAAAAGATATTGAGGACAATCTTGATACTTTATATATTCTTAATCACGGCAAATTTTATCAACTTTCAAGCCCCCATTACAAAATTCTTATAATTGAACTTGTAAAAAGAAAGCCACTGAAAGAAGCAGTAAATTATGCTAAGTTTTTCCCTGATGAAAAAATATGTAAAGCTAGAATTAGTAAATTTGAAATACAAAAAGCAAAAGAGAGAGATTTCAAACTTACTGACCCTAAAATTATTTCAATGAATTGGATTGAAATTTATAACAGACTATTTGAATTAATAAATGTTCAAGGTGATACAGCAACTTATTATTCTGGACCCAGATTTATAGATACTGTAAGAGAATTTGATCCATATTTTCCTGATTATAATCAGTTTCTGAATAAGCGTAATCAAGAAGGGAAAAGTACAAGCAGGAAAATCTTTTTTTATGATATACTTCTTGGGCTTAAAGAAGATTTGAGAATTAAGATTATTATGCGAATGCTTGAAATATTAAGATCTCATCAAGCAGAAAAAGTTGAAATAATTGAAAAATTATTGGATCTAAAAGTTCAAAAACAGGATGCTATTTCAAAACCAAAAAAAGCAAAAGTAGTCTTAATTAACCCTACAGTTTTTATTTCTTATTCTTGGGACAACGACCCACATAAAGAATGGGTTTTACGATTAGCTAACCGACTATGTTCTGATGGAATTAACGTGATTCTTGACAGATATTTTTTAAAACCAGGAAAAAATCTCACTCATTTCGTTGAAGATTCAATTTCTAAGGCACAAAGAATAATAATTATTTTCACCCCTAACTATAAATTAAAAACAGATAAAAGAACAGGCGGAGTTGGATATGAATATTCAATTTTGAATGCTGACCTTTATAAAAACCAAACAGCTAATGAAAAAGTTATTCCTGTTTTAAGGGCAGGAACTCAAGAAGATAGTATACCAGCGTTTATGCATCAATTCATTCATATAGATATACGCAATGATAAAAATTTTGAAAATAGTTATTTGGATTTACTACGAGAAATATACAATGAACCTGAAATACAAAAACCATTACTTGGAGTAAAACCTACATTTAAAAAGTACACAACAGAGGAGGTTGAAAGACCCATGCTGGGCTTGAGACCTGCATATAATATGATTAAAAAAAATAATATTAACCCAGAAATCATATTCAATGAACCAAAGAAATTAAAATTATTTCAACGGTATAAAAAGGTTGTATTAATTATTTTGGCTATTATTATAGCGGTTGGAGGGATTTTAGATTTTTATTCTAATGCTTTAAATTTAAGTAAAGATGAAGGTCAAGTAATTTGTAACAGGAAAGTGGTAAATGGAGGAACATTTGATCTTCCAGGTATGTTAAATTGGATAATTAATATTAACGGCATTGGAGGTGCGCTAAAATATACAGTAACTACAGGAGAAAACCGAACAGTGGGAAAACTTCAGTTTGAAGATAATAATCAAGATTTGAAACTTCCTAAATCCAAGGATTTCCCTAAAGATAATTCCCCTTATAAGATTTCTTGCGATGTTAACCATCTGTTTTTTAGTGGTGACGTAAAAGAATTTAAAAATAATGAATTAATTGGCTGGTTTGATAAAAATGATTTTGGAAGCTATAATTGTAATATGATATGGAATAAAGATAAAAATGGGTTTGAAATACTTGACAAATATGGATATGTTGTATATTCGATGAATTATATTCCTTCTACTGAAAAAATAGTATTTAAAGGTTATTACAAAGATGGTGATATGATATACATATTTGATGACCATTATTATGGAACTAAAGATATAAATGAAGCAGAAAAATTAATAAGACGTATTAAACCAGTTTTTAAACATAGGGGAAAAAATTCAACAGGTGTTAGATTGATTTAATATTCAAATAGTAAACTACGAAAATCTTTTTCTTATGATTTTAATGTTCTTTACTTCATTTAATTGAACCTGAAGAATTTCAACTACAAGAAAGGTTAATAACTATTTTTAGAAAGATCGTCATACTTTCGTAATAAGTCAATATCTTTGCATCATACGCAATGTAAATGGCAAATAAAGCAACTAATAGAATCAAAATTATTCTTGTTGAGCAAAACAAGACTAGTAAATGGTTAGCTGAAAAACTTGGTAAGAACGAATCGACAATTTCTCGTTGGTGTACTAACAACACACAACCACCAATTGATACATTAACTGATATTGCAAAACTTTTGAATGTAGATATTCGTGAATTACTTTCATCAACAAAAACAAAATCTAACTGATGGAAGTAAGAAATTGTCTGATATTAAGTCAATACAGAAATGATGCAGATGGAGAGTATAACGACTTCTTAGGAAAGTATTATCATTTTCCGGTCGCAGCTAACAAAAATTATTTGAACGAGTTTAAATCGTTGCCAATAGAGGTAATTTACATTGAACCAGAAAATAAAGGGAAAGGCAAAGGAGAGTTTTATGCTTTTGGAAAAATCGAAACGGCTCCATTCAAGGACAAAAAAAATCCTGATCACTATTTTGTTGAAATTTCCGATTTTAAACTTTTTTCAAAACCTGTTTATTACAAATCAGAAGATGGAATAATTCTTGAAAAGATACATAACTCGGAATTTTACAACTCCCAAAATGCAGTTAGAAAAATCCATCCAAAATTCTTAGATGAACTTTGCCTTGACGGTGGAATTCAATTGAATTTCAAAGCAGATGCACACCTTGTTCAAGTATTAGGTGAGCAACTTATTGCTTCTGAACGAGTTGGTATTTTGGAATTAATTAAAAACTCAATTGATGCTGGAGCCACTTTCTGTAATGTAATTATAGAAAAAATTCCCAATATATCTGAAATATCCAATTCACTTTACCGATTTAATGAATATGAAGGTCCTGTAATTGTAGTTGAAGATGATGGAAGTGGAATGACCAAGGAGCAAATTGAATTGGGATGGCTACGTCCCGCATCTACTCTAAAAACAAACATCAAAGAACGCTTGAAACGTGAAAGGGAAAAGGCTATCCAGGAAAATAAACTTGAAATATTTGAGAATTATCTTAAAGTCATAAAAAAAGAAAATAAGGGTAGAATTCCATTGGGGGAAAAAGGTGTTGGAAGATTTGCGAGTCATCGGTTAGGAAAAAATCTCATTATTAAAACCAAAATTGCTGAGAATGATTATGAATATGTCCTGAAAATAAATTGGGATGATTTTAATTTTCTCGATGGACCGCACAGGGACTTAGATGAAATAAAGGTTACACTGACAAGACAAAGTCTTTCTAGAGATTATGGAATCCAAAATAGTGGAACTCAATTGATAATTTATGGAGGCAGAGAAGGATTTGAATTAACTGAAGAAGAAATTAGAGAAATAAACAATACTGTTTTAAAGTTGAACAGTCCAAATCCTAACCCAGAATTAAAGAAAGATCTATTCAAAGTTAGTTTTTATTGCCCTCAAGTTATTGGACTAGCAACAAATATTCCTAACAATAGGAATGATCAAGTATTTAGAATTTATGGTATCGTAGATCAAGATGGAAAATTTAATTTTGATTATTCTTTTACTCCTCCTTATAATGACAGAATACCTCTAAATGGATTTGAAAGAAGGAATGAAACGATTGACATTAAAAAGTATAATAAAGAATATTTCTTAAAAGAGATGAATGGAAGAAGGCTATGGAAAATGCCAACATGCGGTACATTTTATATCCATTTAGATATATGGTATAGGGATACACCCTGGATTGATAGATCTGATAAATTTTTAAATTATTTGAAAGAGTATGGTGGACTTTCAATTTATCGTGATGGTATAAATGTTTATCCTGCTGAATGGGGTGCAAAATATGATTGGTTAGGGTTAAGACAAAGGCAAATTTCTCAAGCGAAACGTATTTCATACTACCATATGATTGGAAATATCGAAATAGACCAATCAATTAATATTGGATTGGTTGACCAAACCAATAGAGAAGGTATGATCATAAATTCACCATATCTTGACTTAAAAGCTTTGGTGCGTGCAATAGTTCTTTTTGTAGAACTTGATTATATGGGTAAAAGGGATGAGCTTAATAGGTTAACTGGTGGGTTAATTGGTGAACCTAGAGTGTTGAATAACTTTTCTCAACAATCTGGTAAAATATTATCGAATATTCACGACAAATATGATATTGCTTCTGACCCTTATCAACTTTTAGAAGAATTAGGGGATATAAGTCAGAGGAAAGGGAAATTAGTTGATCTTACAAAATCTTCAAAAAATTTACAGAAGAACTTGGAAGCAATGGCACAGGTTCAAGATTTGTTAACAGAACAAGCAGGATTTGGATTAGGAATTGCGGTTGCGTTGCATGAAATCAACAAGGTCGCTTCTAATTTTTATTATGGAATTCTTGATGTGCTGAAGAAAGAACAATTTGATAAAATAAAATTGGAAGATTTAAAAAATACATCTGAAGCTTTAGGTTCAGAGTTAATGCGAATTAGCCCATTAAGAGCATTAAGGAATGAAAAGGAAATAACTTTTAAAATTTCTGAATCCATTGAATATGTAAAGTCAATTTTTGAATGGCAGTTTGAAAAGTTATCGATTAACTTTACGTTTAATATGGAAGAGGACTTTAAATTAACAACAAGATATGGAGCTGTAAATCAGGTTCTAACTAATTTGATTGATAATTCTTGTTACTGGTTAAACGACCCCGATATAGAAAAGCGCGAGATTAAATTGCTTTTAGATGCTAAAGATAGGACAATAATAGTTGCTGACTCTGGCCCAGGTATCGCAAAATCTATACTCACATATCTCTTTCAACCGGGATATAGTTTAAAAGAACCTCAAAGTGGACTAGGTTTATATATATGTAAACATTATATGAATATGATGGCAAAAAGAGGGGATATATATTTAGCAAAAGAAAGAGATAGACTTGAAGATATGAATGGCGCCCAGTTTCTTCTTGATTTTTCAAATGTACTTACAGAAATCTCCTATGAAGAATAAACCCATAAATGTTTTTTTATTAGATGATGAGTTTCCTATGATTGATGAATTTAGGAACAGAGGAGTCTATAAATCAGCCATATCAAAAGATGATCTATACCATTTAGCTGTTAAAAGTGAATGGCAACATTTGATTGACTTACAGCAGTTAGTTATAGATATTATCACGAGTGAAGCTTGTCAAGAAGGATTAATAAATTTGGTAGGCTTTACTACACCAACTCAAGCATTGAAAGAAATAGAGAATGGATTAATACCAGATATTGTTATTTACGATTGGGAATATCCAAATGCACCCATGCATAGTTTAAATTCTAAAAATTGGTTGCTTGAAATATTAAGAAAAACTGAAGCTTTTGTTTTTATCTATTCTAAAATGAGGAATGAGTTGCCCAGGTTTCTAAACCTTTCTGAGTTTGCTGAATTTTCCTCCAGATTTCAGTTATTTTTGAAGGGGGGGAAATTCAAATCATCTTTTTCAGCTGAAGAATTTATCCATCAATATGTTATAGGAGTAGCAAAAGATAGAGGATATATAAAAATTAATGGAGTTAAAATAGAGTTTGCATCCAATAAGTATCTCAAATCTGCTTCCGACATTTTGTTTTTACAAAGAATTCTTGGCAATCAATTTGTTCTTGATGAATTAAATAAAATAGATTTTACAGTTAATGAGTTAGGTGTTGAAAAAATATTAAATGATTCAGCAGGTTATTTATTATTTAGTGAAAAGAAGAATGTCTTATTAAACCCTACCAACACTTCAAATACAAAAGAATTGGAACCACTTATAAAACTGAGCTATGCTGAAGTATTAAAACGATTTTCAATAAATATTCTTGAAGATACCTTAGAAAGAGGTTTTCTTGTAATGTAATAATTCTTTTATGCCAGCATTGACAAAAGAACATATTCAAATACTTGGACCATTAATAGATCCATTTGAAAGAAGTCGTGAGAAAACTTTCGATTTGGAAGAATTAAAAGAAAGAGGAGAGGTCGATAATTCAGAATTCATATACGCTATTTATGATGGAATGGACAATGGCTTACCTACAAATCCGAAGTTAATATTGACTATAGAAGAAAGAGATAAATTTAAAATACTTGAAGGAGGAAAATATTTTGAAAAATGTTACTTATGGGTAATTGATAATGTAAGTATTAAAATTATGTTGGAGAATACTCCTAATGTTTTACGTGGTTCTGCAATACCACAAAAACCTTATGTATGTCACACAAACATTACAGGATGCGAAAAGGCTATGGCTGGTGGAGAAATGTATTTCTGTGAGGATGGAAATATTTATTTGAATTTCTCATCTGATAGATATGGATATAGGGGAGATGATAAAAGAAAAACCAAAATAGTAGAAGTTATGGAATATATGAAATATAAGAATATAATACTTCTTAAGGAATTTTTTTAATGGAACTTTATTCTATTGACATTTTTAGTGGAGTTGGTGGTCTAAGCGAGGGTATGCACCAAGCCGACTTTAAAACTCAAATTGCATTTGAGATTGATGAATTTGCTTCTAAGGCTTATAAGTTGAATCACATGGATACTACAGTAATAAACAAGGACATACGTATGGTTTCAATTGCAGAAATCAAACGGACGCTTAAAGGAAAAAAAATTCATTTGCTTGCTGGGTGCCCACCATGTCAAGGCTTTAGTTCAATCAGACGATTAAATAGAATTCAACCTGTGGATGATGAAAGGAACAACTTATTAATGGAATATATAAGACTTGTTAAGGCTTTGAAACCTTATACAATAATGTTAGAGAATGTTCCTGGACTTGTAAATTATGATTTGTTTCATAAAGCTCTTGATACATTGAAAAAATGTGGATATAATTGGATAGATCACAAAATTGTGAATGTTAAAAATTATGGAGTGCCCCAAAATAGAAGAAGATTAGTATTGGTTGGTTCAAGGTTAGGAGAAATAAAAGTTGCAAAGCCAATTGATCTGAAGAAAACTGTTCGACATGCTATTGGTAATTTACCCTTACCTGAAAATTCCAAAGACCCAATTCATAAAATATTTCCAGTACATACTCCTGAAGTTCAGATGCGAATTGAAATGACACCCAAAAATGGGGGGAGTAGAAAAGACTTGCCTAAAGAATTTATCCTCAAATGTCATCAGGCAGAGAATGTCGGATTTAATGATGTATATGGTAGATTGCGCTGGGATGATTACTCAACAACAATAACTGGGGGTTGCTTAAATCCATCTAAAGGTAGATTTCTGCATCCTGAGCAAAACAGGTGTATTTCTGCAAGAGAAGCGGCATTATTGCAATCATTTCCACCAAAATATAAATTTCCCAATGACATCCCAAAGACAAGTTTGGCTCTCCTAATCGGAAATGCATTGCCACCAAATTTCAGTTACATACAATCAGAAAACATTAAGCAACATTTAATAGCACATCTTGGCTGACATCTTTACAAAAAGTAAACGTAGCCAAATAATGGCTTTAATTTCTGGTAAGGAAACTAAACCGGAAATATCAGTTAGAAGTTTTTTGTTTAGGCTAGGATTTAGATTTAGGAAAAATGTAAAAGAACTTGCGGGGAAACCGGATATTGTTTTGCCAAAGCATAAAACAGTTATTTTCGTTCATGGATGTTTTTGGCATGGGCATGATTGTAATAGAGCAGTATTACCAACTTCAAACATAGAGTTTTGGAAAACGAAAATTCAGAATAATATGGAAAGAGATAAGCTAGCAAAAAGCAAATTGGAAATCATCGGTTGGAGAGTATTAACAATATGGGGCTGTGAAATCAAAAATAAAAAGCAATTTGAGGGGGCAATGGAAAAAATAATTAATGCATTAAATTCGAAATAGAATCTATATTCTGGTATAAATTAGTTTTATGAGGAAAATAAGATTAGAGATAGTTCAATAAATAAAAAAATATTTCTGAATAAATAGTCATGAAAACCCCCATCTATTTTATCACCTCCACATTACTACTATTTGCTTGCACCCAATCAACCATCTCAACTAATAAGCAAAAACGAGAGCAATTAGCAACTGACACAATCCGAAAGATTGAAGATCAATTACCATATTCAATCCACCCCCATAAATTATTCATCCTATCAGATGCTGAAAAAATAATGGGAGAGCCAGCCCATTTAACAGACAGCACCTACAAAAACAAAGGCCAGGCTCCCGGTTTTAAAGACAGCATGTCCATTTACAAAAATGAGGCTGCGACATATAGTATCGGGTATATGGCCAATGCTAAGGATATAAAAACTGAGAAAATCGGTAATTTCTATTTTACTTATGAAGATTATCCCCAGCTTTCATCCGCTAAAAAGGTATACACCTACTATAAAACAGCTAATGAAAAGAATGGCATTGAAGTACTTCATAACATAGGGGACGAAGCTTATTTTCATACCGACAAAAAAAACTTTTATTTTATTATGGTAAGAAAAGTGAATGTTGTTTTTAATATGAAAGTTAATAAGATAACGAGTAAGACTTCTTTGGAGGAGTTTAATAGGGTGGCGAAGAGAATTAGTAGTAAAATGTGAGATGTAAAATGTAAAATGTGAAAAAAGAGGTTGAGGTTAAGGTTAAGCTTGCTTCAGACCCGGACATCAATTTCTGCAAAAAGCATCTACTCTAAGGTTCCGCTCCTAAAGGAGCGGTTTGTTCTTATATACTTTTACTATTAACATTAAACCCCGCTGGGGTAATCCGTTTAGGACTTTCTCCAAGGCTGGCATTAATACTATTTACTAAAAAGGCAATGCTGAAGAGACTCTTAACTTTTCACTTTTAACTCTTCACTCAAAAAATCGATTCAGCAATTCAGCAATTCTGCGATTCGACAAAAATGTTCCGCACCTAACAGAGCGGTTTATTTTTTTCACTTTTACTAATATTGAACCCCGATGGGGTAATTCGCAACCTATATTCTACAGTACCGAGGTTAAAAACTGTTCACTGTTAGTTGTTCACTGTTTACTTGAAAACCCTAATGCAAAAAGCCAAAAGCTAACATCTAATCAACTACAAACTTTCCATACCCCTTTCTTCCGCTTTCATCCTCCACACTTATAAAATAAATGCCTGGTAAAATGGCGGGTTTTAGATTTATATTTAATGAGGAAGCATTCCATGATTCTTTTATCAGCTCTTTACCAAATACATCTGAAACCTTAAGGGTGTAGTTTTGAGATCTATATTCAGGCAGTTTTATATTCATATCTCCTTTTGTCGGATTTGGAAAATAACTAAACTGGAGATTTTCTTTAATTTCTGTAGTATTTGTCAGCTCAGTAAGTACAATGTAATCGGTATTAGTTCTAACAGAAGGATTAAAATCAAAGTAAATATCGGCATAGTTGTTTAAATTGGTCCCATAGGGCAGATCTTTCAGTTGAGATATTCTGAATGCTATAAATCCATGTGAAGCAGGTTCATTTATATTACTATCCGGTAAAGCAATAGGATCAAATACGAATTTAAAGCCTCTCTCACCTATTAGTTTTATATTAAAAGGGTGACTAGAGTTTATTATTTTTAAACTGTTGACATCAAATCCTTCAGGAATTATATCAATCACTTCAACTCTAAAAGCTGTGTCTGTCCCTGTATTCTGAAACCTAATCAAATATTCAACATCCTGATTCATATCTGATTTTCCATTTGCAGGAATTCCTTTGATAAATGCTGTTTTATCATTTGGATCTTTTGAACTGGTAGTTTTTACACATTTTCTTACATCAGAAAGGTCAATTAATCCACCCGAACAAGAATAATTGGGACTTAACTCACCATAGATACATATAAGCTCATCTATTACTGCATCACAGGAAAGCTTTGCGCTTAGTATTATCTGACCACATTCACCAATTGCCAAATCACCCAAATCAAAATTTAATTCACTGCCATTAACAGAACCCGGGTTCAATGTTGATGACAAGAATGTCATTTTAGCAGGCAATGTAAGCTTAAGCTGAGCATTAAAGCTGGTGTCAGTACCTTCATTGCAATATTTAATATAAATTAAATTGTCAAAACATCGTCTCATTATAGGAGCCTGTATATCCAGGGTAAGATAGGGGCATACTTTTTTAATTTTTAAACCAAGGTCTACATTTATTGATCCAGTCTGATTAGGTAAAATATTTATATTAGTTGGTGGACAAGCCTCCCAAAGATCATTTGGCGGAACTGCTGTAATTGAATTATTTCCTTCATCAGCTCTAAATTTAAATTTGCCATCCTGATCAGTAAATTTTTTCTGTGTAATCAGTCCGGTTAAATCAACTGCTGTGCCTGGAAATATTGATTCCTGAGATTGCATAATACAATCATTATTGCTATCGCTATATACTGTTCCATTCAATAATCCAAAAGCAGACAACTTTTTGTAATATTCAAATATTTTATGGTCAGTATAAGTATCAAAAGCAAAAAGATTATCATTAGGACTGAAATAATAAGTATAGTTACTGGCTAATTTAAGAGATTTATCATATAATTCAAATGTTTCTCCTTCATCTATCGAAATATAAATTCCATTGTAGCTATTGAGATAAATATTATTATTAACATCTGAAAAAATAGAACTTATACCATATATATTAAATATTGGTATTTTTTTAATAGTTTTCAATTTGTCTTTAGATACGTATAAGGATATTTCATTTGCAGTAAGATCATTGTTTGTAAAATAGAATGTTCCATTTTTAGCTATTTCAAATGCAAAACTAGATGTTTTCTGAAATAATTGAATTGTCTCATTTTGATCCTTTTGATTATCATATTTATAAAACCCTGT
>Ga0193744_1000098_pt1 | contig 31853 bp, 20 predicted proteins | sample L1a1metaG_FD_143056 | JGI IMG/M metagenome (GOLD analysis project Ga0193744, IMG submission 143056) | Soil microbial communities from a riparian zone of the East river system, Colorado, United States - L1a1 | ecosystem: Environmental > Terrestrial > Soil > Riparian zone | place: USA: East River...
ATCACCAAATTATTATACTCGTTGATAATACCTAAGGGACAAATTCTGCCGGCTGCTTTCTATGAACGTGATAATGTACTCACCATAGCCAAAGAACTACTCGGTAAGGTATTGGTTACCAATTTTGAGGGTATTTATACATCAGGTATTATTACCGAAGTTGAAGCATATAAAGCCCCTGAAGACAAAGCTTCTCATGCATATAATTATAGACGAACTCCCCGCACAGAGATTATGTTTCGCCAGGGAGGACATGCCTATGTTTATTTGTGTTATGGCATACATCATTTATTTAATGTGGTAACGGGTCCGGAGGATTCTGCTCACGCAGTATTAATCAGAGCAGTAGAACCATTGGATAATATACAAGATATGCTTTTGAGAAGAGGGCAAAACACCTTAAATACAAAGCTTAGTTCCGGGCCAGGTTCTTTAGCTGTAGCACTGGGTATCAACAGGCATCATACAGGTATTAATATGTTAGAAAGTAATACAGATATCTGGATAGAAGATAGGCAGATATACTATGATGAAGATCAGATCGTTTCTACAACCAGGATAGGGATTGATTATGCCGAAGAATGGAAACATATGCCCTGGAGATTTTATGTCAAAGATTCTAAATGGATAAGTAAGAAATAATGAAATTACTTTTAATAATGTCTTTAATTATTACCGGGTCTTTTAGTGTACAGCTTAAGGCACAGGATTTTAAATACATCGATTCAGTGTATGTTCAAAACATAAGGAGTGTTAAGTTTAACCCGGCAGGTAATCCACTATTAATGCCATTAATTCCAATCTCCGGCGGCTTAGGATTGGAACTGTCATTCGATGACCTAGATAATGTAGCCAAAGATTATAACTACACTCTTATACATTGTAATGCAGACTGGACACCCACCCAAAACCTCAGCGAGTTGGAATACCTGAATGGCTATACTCATGATGTGATTAACACCGGACAATTATCCTTTAATACCCTCATACCTTATCTTCATTACGATTTAATAATACCAAATGACAATATATCATGGAAACTTTCAGGCAATTATTTATTAAAAGTAACAGGTCCTGACAATGAAAAAGTAGTCATAACCCGCCGCTTTGTAGTCTATGAATCATTGGTAGATATAATACCCAGAAATGTAAGAACTGCCAAAGTAGAAAAGGACAGAACCCACCAGGAGTTTGATTTTGAAGTTAATTTTAAAGAAACATTCATTAGGAATCCCAGGGTAGAACTAAGTGCCACAGCCATATGCAACGGAAGATGGGACAATGCAATTTATGGACTAACCCCCGTATTTTCAAGAACAAAGAGTGTAGATTTTGATTACCAAGACAAGATTATTTTCCCGGCAGGTAAGGAGTTTCGCTTTTTTGATATGCGTAATGTCTCTTATGGAGGAGAAAATATTGTAGATATAAAGAGAGTACCAGATGGTTATGAAGCCCAACTAAGACCAGAAAAAATCAATACCGATATTGCCTATCTTTTCAGAACAGATATCAATGGCAGCTTTGTAATAGATTGTAGAGATTTGGATGAGTGTGATCTGAGAGGTGACTATGTATATGTATTTTTTACCCTTTTGTCGGAAACAGAAATTGAAGATAATGATGTCTATATTACCGGTGCCTTCAATGACTGGGAGCTCAAACCCGAACATAAAATGGTCTATAATATAGCCAAAGGAAGATACGAGGCAGAGATCTTATTAAAACAAGGTTATTACAATTACCAATTCAGCCTGTTTAATCCCAAAACCAAAGTCAGGGATGATTATGAATTACAAGGCAACTGGCATGAGACCGAGAATAAGTTTTCGATCATTCTGTATTACAGACCTTTTGGAGAAAGATATGACCGTGTTATTTCTGTTAATATACTTGATTCCAGAAAATACTAAAAATATCTACAAGGAGGTTGAGCTTAAGCGAGCTTCAGACTAGATTTTAATGTTTGGGCAAACCTAGGTGTTCGTCCAAGAGTGCCAAATTAATGGTACAGTCAGCCTACTTACCTTCAACCTTAACTTCAACCTCAACCTAAATTATCATATTCCAAGCTTCTCCTTCAAAAACTCCATTGCCAGTTTATTAGCTTCCTGGGCAGCTGGTTCATTATACTTTTGACTAGATGGATTAGCAAAGCCATGATCGGCACTAAACTCTTTAGTTTTAACAGATTTACCAGAGGCCACCATCACATCATTATACTTTTGAACTACCTCAGGTGTGATCCATTGATCCTTTTCTCCAAATAGTCCCAAAACAGGTGCTTTTAATGGAAGTAGTTTATTTGCCTCCATAACGGGCATTCCATAAAACATCACACACGCCTTTCCTTGTTCACCTGCCAGAATTGATGCCTTTAAGGACCAACCACCACCAAAGCACCATCCGATCGTAGCCACTGGTAATTTAGTAGTATATAGATTAATCGCACCTTTAATAATAGCTTCGGCACGATCATTAGTAACCCCATTCATATATTTAGTAGCATCCTCAGGTGTGGTAGCCACATTACCATCATACATATCAATAGCCAGCACATTGATATTTTCTAAAGCATCAAAATATCGATCTGATTCTCTCTTTACATAATCATTAAGTCCCCACCACTCATGAACCACGATCAAAGTTGCTTTAGCTTTATCTTTTGTCAAACTATATCCCATACCTTGCTTGCCATCGGGAGTAGAAAACTTAATCATTTTACCCTTTTCTTTATAATCAATGGGTTTGGGCACATCATGGGCATTCCGGAAGCTTTTATCATTTGTAAAAACAGACATTCCTTTATCGGTATCATTAGATTTTTGAGTACACGCCATAAGAAAAGCGAGTAAACTGAGTACGGCTAGTTTTTTCATATCTTATTTGTTTTGAATGTAAAGTTATAACCGGGTAAGCAATTATTAAGTTTAGTATAGCAGTTTTACATAAAACTAAACCCCGGTCGAATAACCAGGGTCTGTAAACACAAAATTAGTATGAATAAAACTTAACTTAACTCAATTTATTTACCTCCGTTTCCTTGAAGGCGCTTGTTCTCTTCCTCCAGACCGGTAGCTCTGTTTTTAGATTTAGACTTTTGATTGCCTATAGAATAACTGAAACTTAAACGGGCTTGCCTGCTTTCATATCCACCGGTAGCACTTATATGTAGTTCTCCAATGTCAGTAGTACCACCCCAGTTTGCAGTATTAAACAAATCAGTTAAAGACAACTTTATAGTTCCTTTTTTATGTAGTATCTTTTTTTGAATACCAAAATCAATTGACCAGATTGCATTCGTTTTAAAGTTACCTCCCCACAATCCAGGGGTATTATAATAACCACTTAATTCAAGGTTTAAATCATGGGGTAATATAAAAGTCTGCTGCAAATAAATATTACCGGTCACCAGCTCCAGGTTTACTTTATTACCATCTCCCAGGTCAGCATTATTGTATGTATAATTTCCTCCCATATTAATAAATACACTCCACCAGGATTTAATAGGTACCGAAGCATTTACATTCAAGCCGAAGTTTTCCTGAGTGGCTACATTTAAGGTTTGCAATACCGCTGCCGAGTCATTGGCTTGAAGGACTATTTCTGCAAACAGATCATCGGTATGGGTATAATTAATAGATGAATTCAGAAAACCCATATAGCTATGAGAAAGTTCGATACTATGGCTATATTGTGGTCTCAGAAAGGAGTTACCTTTTTGATAGGTAAGCTCATCCAGTTTATATTCAAACGGATTTAAAGACTGGTAATTGGGCCTATCGATCCTTCTGCTATAAGTTAATCCCAGGGAATTATTTTTATCCATTTGCCAGGAAAGACCACCACTTGGAAAGAAGTCAACATAATTCCTTTCCACCTTTTGATCCTCTTCTTCAATAGGCTTTAATCCTGATAACTCACCAACAGAATGTGTATTTTCCATTCTCACACCAGCCTGAAAGCTAATGGTTTTGCTTAGGTTTCTATTATAATTAATATAGGCAGCATTGATTTTCTCATCATAAGTAAACCTGTTTGTTCTATCTTCATTTATGATAGACACTCCATCTTTAATATCATAGAATTTAAAATCATTATCAGTTACTACACTAGCTGTTTTACCACCTATTCCAAACTTACCACCCCAGAGGTTATTTTCATAATCTACTTTTGTAGCATAGATATCAATGTCGGTACTATTATCATTTTGATTGTGATTAGTAAACAATACTGCAGATTCGTTTGCATTATAATAAGTATTGATCAGATCGTTATTACCGCCCGAATTATATAGACCGTAGTCTGCATCAATATTTAAAGATTGACCTTTTCCATCATCATACCGGTAATTCAGATTGAAATTATTATTGGTGGTATTATAAGGGTTACTACCTTGTGATTGAAGCACTTCTGTAATGGGGCCTCCAATATTACCTATATCCGATCTGGTTTGAGGTCCCCACTTACCATCGTTAGGATTACCATTTACCTGCACTCCTATCGTACTCTTAGGGTTAATAAAATAATCAAAACCGGCCTTATAAGAATGACTATAAACGAATGATTGTTTAAGTGCATGCTGATCATATAACATACCACTCTGTTGCCTTCTAAAGTTATCATAACTAGTACGATGCCCTTGAAAATAGGAATAACTACCAAATGCATTAAAAATTTGAGTCCGGTAGTTTCCGGAAACACCTGCGTAGCCTTTAGCATAAATACCCTGGTTATATCCCATGTTAATGCTGGCATTGCCACCTATATTTTGTGCTTTTTTAAGTCTGATATCTATAATACCTGCTGTACCTGCCGCCTCATATTTAGAAGAGGGATTGGTAATTATATCAATTGATTGTATTTGAGATGATTGCAGGTTACTGAGATAATTAGCAAGATCATCTCCGGCAAAAGGAGCTGGTTTGCCATCTATAAATACCTGTACACCTGTTCTGCCTTTGACAGAAATATGGTTATTATTATCCACGACTACACCCGGTGCTTTCCTTAAAAGTTCAAGACCCGTTTGACCCGTAGCATTGATAGTACCTTCTACATTAAATACAGTTTTATCAGCTCTAACTTCAACCAGGGGCCTGGTAGTTTTTACTTCTACTTCGGCTAGATCCTTTGAACTCTGGTTCAGTTTAACATCAGGAAATGTACGTACTTCACTCTCGCTAACATCAAATACTTCAGAACTGTAATCCTGATAGCCAATGATAGTAGCTTTTAAAAAGAACTTACCTCCTTTTATTATATCCAACTGGAAATTACCATTCTGTTCAGAATACCCAGCTTTTACAAGGGATGAGTCTTTTGCCGAAAAGAGAAAAACACTGGCAAAATCCACTGCCTTGCTATCCTGGTCTATAACTCTGCCTTTAACAGATGTCTGTGCAGAAAGACTAATAGAGATGCAAATGATTATAATACTTATAAATACTTTCATAGATAGTAATTGTTTATTGTTAATGCAAAAATACAGGCATTCATATAGCCGGCTAAATTTTATAGCCTAAACATCAGGATAAAGTCGACAAACTGTTTAAAACGTAGATTAAAATGATCTGTTTTAGACATTATAATACCATGTTATAATTAAGATAGTAAAATACTTTATTGATTTTTATGCATATTCATTCTCTCGTGCGTCATTGTATTAGATTAGAAATAAGTTCTTAATATTAATTGAAAACACTTATGTTAATAAAGACATACTCAAGTGCTGTGCATGGAGTAGATGCTCAGACTATTACAGTAGAAGTAAATGCTGGCGGAAATGTAGTTGCCGGTAAAATAGCCTATTGGCTGGTTGGCTTACCGGATATTGCAGTAAAAGAAAGTTACCAAAGGATAGAGAGCGCTATAAAGAATATTGGTTTTCATTTCCCAAGAGTAAAGATAGTAGTTAACCTGGCACCTGCGGATATTAAGAAAGAGGGATCGGCCTATGATTTACCAATAGCAATAGGCATATTAGCAAGTACATTCCAAATTGAGAGCAAAGTTCTGGATCAATATATCTTCCTTGGAGAATTGTCACTGGATGGTGGACTACGCCCAATAAAAGGAGCATTACCTATTGCGATACAGGCAAGAAAGGAAAAGTACAAAGGAATAATATTGCCCAAACAGAATGCAAGAGAAGCTGCTATTGTAAATGATCTGGAAGTATATGGTGTTGAAAACCTGAAAGAGGCAACTGATTTTCTTACTGGAAGACTGGACCTTAAACCTACTCAAGTAGATACCCGTGCTGAGTTCTCAGATATACAAAATGTGTATGATGTAGATTTTACTGATGTAAGAGGACAAGAGAATATAAAAAGAGCACTTGAACTGGCAGCAGCAGGAGGCCATAATGCTATTTTAATTGGTCCTCCCGGGGCAGGTAAAACTATGTTGGCCAAAAGACTCCCAACTATATTGCCTCCATTAACTTTAATGGAAGCACTTGAAACTACCAAGATTCATTCTGTTGCAGGCTCTTTATCGGGTGAGACTTCATTAGTTTCAGTCAGACCTTTCAGATCACCCCACCATACAATAAGTGATGTGGCTATGGTAGGAGGTGGCTCCAATCCCTTACCGGGTGAAATATCAATTGCCCACAATGGCGTTTTATTCCTTGATGAGCTTCCTGAGTTCAAAAGGACAGTTCTGGAAGTAATGCGTCAACCTATGGAAGAAAGAAGAGTTACAATTTCAAGAGCTAAAACTTCAGTAGAATATCCAGCCAGCTTTATGTTAATTGCCTCTATGAATCCATGTCCTTGTGGCTATTATAATCATCCAGAGAAGGAGTGCGTATGTGCAGCAGGTATAGTTAAGAAGTATATTAGTAAGATATCCGGTCCTCTTTTAGATCGTATTGATTTGCATGTAGAAGTCACACCGGTATCTTATGATGAGTTAAGCAGCTTTGAACGACCAAGAGAAACTAGCAGTGACATCAGAGAAAGGGTGATCAAAGCGAGAGAGATACAAATGGAAAGGTTTAAAAACTATACAGATATATACTGCAATGCGCAAATGCCAAGCCAGATGGTAAGGGATGTTTGTCAAATAAGCCAGGCAGGTCAGATTCTGTTAAAGACAGCAATGAATAAACTACAATTATCTGCCAGAGCTTATGATAGAATTCTTAAAGTTGCCAGAACTTCAGCAGATTTATCCGCCAGTGATGATATACTAATTGAGCATCTTGCAGAAGCTATACAATACAGGAGTTTAGACAGAGAAGGATGGGCAGGTTAGATTGGAGCATAGACCCAAAGTAGAAGGATAGCTTTTCTGAAGGAGTTCTAATAGAATTAAAATCTTTATAAGAAATCTTAATTTAAAACTAGAATGGAACAATTATATAACTATGTATAATTACTGTAAGAATGAATAGAATAGGAATTTTATACTATTAATACAAATCTTAAAAGGAACCGAACTCAACTTAAGCTATACGCTATTTTTAAAATCGTAATTCGTATATCGTAATTCGTAAATAGAAACTTACCAGGAGATAGCGCTTCCTCTTTCCACTACAATAACAATACCTATTAATAACAATAATAAAAAGAAAATCAGGTACATCAGGCACATGGATTTTTTGCCTACATTTTCATCTTGTTCGCTATGGCTCATTAGTGGTCTATTTAGTAATTCACAAATCAGGACACAAAGTAAGTGCAAAATTAAAAGTAAATCAAATCTTTATCCCAAAATATATTAGAGGATTTCCAGGCATATGTATATTCACTCTAAAAGATCTATATATTGCTATAATTCCATTTAATACTAAATATGCGCACACTGTTTTTTTAACCACTTTATTTCATGATAGTTCAAATGAGGAGCCAGGCTTTTATAGACTAGATCATGGTATTTATTAAACCATTTTTTCTCTTCATCATTCATAAGTTTTGATTCAATAAGTCTTGTTTGTATAGGGAATAAACTAACTGTTTCAAAACTTAAGAATTTACCAAAAGCAGTAGTCTCATTTTCCTCTGCTAATACCAGGTTTTCAATTCTGATACCATGACTGCCTTCCAAATAAAAGCCTGGTTCATTGGATGTAAGCATTCCGGCTTCAATAATGGTAGTTCCTCTTTCACCTAATCCGGCAATAAATCCTTGTGGGGGTTCATGTACATTTAAAAAGAAACCAACACCATGTCCTGTTCCATGTCCGTAGTTTAAACCATGTTGCCAAAGAGGAAGACGGGCTAATATATCAAGTTGAATTCCTTTAGTTCCCTGTACAAACTTTGCTTTTGCCAGATTAATATGGCCCCTAAGCACCATAGTATACTGCATCTTTTCATGCTTTGAAGGCTTGCTTAATGCAATTGTCCGGGTAATATCAGTGGTTCCTGTTTTATACTGTGCTCCACAATCAACTAATAGAATGCCTTCTTTTTTAATTTCAGCACAGTGTTCAGAAGTAGGGTGATAATGTATAATGGCTCCATTGGCTGCATAACCGACTATGGCTGCAAAACTCTCTCCAACATAATCCTGGTGTTCTGATCTGAATTCAATAATCTTCTCTGCTAATTCTACTTCAGTAACAGTTCTCTTGTCTAGCTTTTTATCCAGCCACATAAATACTTTGGTAAGTGACACACCATCCTGAATCATTGCATTTCTCAGGTTTTTACACTCAACCGGGTTTTTAATGGCCTTTTGTAATTTAGGGATATTCCGGTCAAAATACTTTTGATCTGCTGTTAATTGATTGGCGATCCAGTAACTTACAGTGGAGCTATCCATCCATAATTTATCCTTTTCTTCAAGTGTTTTAATAAAAGGAACTATTTTATCATAGGGCTGAATATTGATTTTCTCTGATTGAAACCTGGCTGTTAAAGAAGCATCTATTTTTTTCTGATCAACAAATAGATTAGTTTGGTCCTTCCCTATTATTGCATAAGCTATACAAACAGGATTGTATTCAACGTCATTAGACCTGATATTAAACACCCAGGCTAAATCATCCAGTGTAGTAATCAGATAATTGGAGATAGCCTGTTCTCTCATCTCTTTTCGAATACTCTCTATTTTATCTCTTCTGGAAAGTCCCGTAATATTTAAAGGAAGTTCATACGCCTGATTAACAGGTAATGCAGGTCGGTCTTTCCACAGAGAATCAGCCAGATCAACATCTCCATCTATCTTAATACCTGCCCCTCCTAAGGATCTAGAAATACTTTCAACTTGGGAAACCGAAAAACATTTTCCATCAAAAGCTACCGTACTTTCGGGTTTTAGGTTTTTAGCCAACCAGTCTATATACTCGGGAGCACCCTGTACCAATTGCTTATGAAGCTCCATTCCGGACCCCTTAAGTTCAAATTCAGCCTGTAAAAAGTACCTGCTGTCGGTCCATAAACCTGCATGATCTGGGGTAATTACAACAATTCCTGCTGATCCTGTAAACCCTGAGACCCATTCTCTTGTTTTCCAGTGGTCAGCTACATATTCACTTTGATGTGGGTCACTACTGGATATGATGTAGGCATCTATTCTTGATTTTTTTAAAGCATCTTTAACTGAGCCTATGCGATCTTTTACACTCATAATGTTGTTATATTTGAATCAGTGAACATTGTTTTAAACTGAATTGTGAATTTTAGTGGCTTAAGAAAGACTAAGATACAAATATCTATAATAAAGATTAATATATCAAATTAGCAAAAATCAGATATGAAACGAAACCCTGGACTTTAAAAATGCGTTTTGTTATCTGAATTGTAATTAAAAGAGGATTATGCTAAAGCAGAGTTTGAGTCAAAAGATGTTACAGAAGTTGTCTCCCCAGCAAATTCAGTTGATGAAATTGCTGCAGATACCTACTGCCACCTTGGAGCAAAGGATAAAAGAAGAATTGGAGTCTAATCCCGCTCTGGATGAAGGTGATGAAAAGGAAGAAGAGTTTGGTGAAAATATGCATATCCAGGAAGAAGAAAATCATATACAAGATACTGCCGAAGATTTTAGTGAAGATAATCATGATTCTGATGATATTCCACCAGATGAGGAATTCTCCCTGGATGAATATTTATCAGATTACATGGATGACGACAGTAGCTCCTATAAAACAAAAGGAGATGGATACCAGGAAGAAGAGGATAAGAATATTCCATTTGCAGTTGAAAATACTTTTCATGAATACCTGGAACAACAACTGGGTCTTATAGATCTTAAAGATGAAAGAGAAACTTTAATAGCCAAACAAATTATAGGAAGTATTGATGATGATGGTTATTTGAGAAGAGAGCCAACTGCTATTATTGATGATCTCATGTTTGCCCATAACATTAATACTAATGAAGAAGAAGTAATCAAGGTATTAAGAAAAGTACAGACTTTTGATCCTCCCGGAACAGGTGCCATGGATCTAAGGGAATGTTTGTTACTACAGTTAAAACATAAGTTTGTTTTGATGCCTGCTACTGCAGCTCCAATAGACAGAAAAGCATTACTTGCAGCTATTAAAATCATAGAAGTATATTTTGAAGAATTCTCTAAAAAGCATTATCCTAAGTTACAAAGAACCCTTGGTGTATCAGAATTGGAGTTAAAATATGCTGTAGATGATATCTTAAAATTAAACCCCAAGCCCGCAAGTGGATATGAATCTGCTAATTCGCATGCATTTAATTATATTGTTCCGGACTTTATTATCGTAAACAGGGAAGGAGAACTGGAACTAACTTTAAACTCCAGGAATGCACCCGATCTCCGTATTAATGATCACTATGTTGATATGTTGAAAGATTACCGGGTTAATAAACTCAATCAGAAAGCCACTAAAAAAGATAAAGAAGCTATACTTTTTATCAAGCAAAAAATAGACTCTGCAAAGTGGTTTATAGATGCCATCAGACAACGTCAGCAGACTATGTATAAAAGCATGTATTCAATCATGCAGTTTCAATATGAATACTTTTTAACAGGAGATGAGACCAAACTCAGGCCTATGATATTGAAAGATATCTCTGATGTAACCGGTCTTGATATTTCTACCATTTCCCGCGTTGCCAACAGTAAGTTTGTACAAACCGAGTTCGGTACCAAACGTTTAAAAGAATTCTTTTCTGAATCTCTCCAAACAGATGATGGAAATGAAGTCTCTACTCTTGAAGTAAAGAAAATACTCAGTGATGTAATTGGAGAAGAGAATAAAAGAAAGCCACTGTCAGATGAAAAGCTAAAGAATATTCTTAGGAATAAAGGTTATAACATAGCAAGAAGAACAGTCGCGAAATACAGGGAACAATTAAATATTCCTGTTGCCAGATTGAGAAAGGAACTATAATCGATGTACGGTATCCGTTATCCGAGAATTGCTGCTATGGCTACTAAAAATTAATCATTAACCACTAATCATTAATCACTATTAATAGCCTTTAACAAAATATCACACACAACTCTAATCTGCTCTTCAGTAATAATAAGAGGAGGGCATATCCTTAAAGATCGGTCATTAAATAAGAACCAATCGGTAATCAGCCCATTCTGTAAACAATATTGAATAACATTCTGTACCTTTTGATTATCACCCAAATCAATAGCCATCATCAAACCTGTGATCCGTAACTCTTTAATATTTGGAGACACTAATAATGTTCGGAAAAGTTTTTCTTTAGATTCCACAACTTGGATTAGCCCTGAAGAAAGTAAGATATTTAAAGTAGCCAGCCCGGCAGCACAGTTTACAGGATGTCCACCAAAAGTAGTAATATGCCCCAAAATGGGATTGTGAGTCAAAGAGTTCATAATCTTATGGGAAGATATGCATGCAGCAATTGGCATTCCTCCACCCATAGCTTTGCCCAATAATAAGATATCCGGTGTAACATTATATTTTTGGAAAGCAAACAAGCTTCCCGTTTTTCCATATCCGGTCTGAATTTCATCAAATATTAATAAGGCCCCAGTCTTTATACATTGGCACCTAACTGCTTCAAGATACCCCTGAAGAGGAATAATAATTCCAGCTTCTGCCTGAATTGGTTCTATAATAACACATGCAGTATGTTTATTAATAGAATCAAGATCTTCAAACTTATTAAAATCTATATGTTTAATGCCGGGCAATAACGGCCTGAAGGATTGGGTAATCCACTCAGCATCCATAAGACTTGCGGCACCTTGTGTACTTCCATGATAGGCATTCCTGCATGCTATAATTTCCTGTCTGCCGGTATATCTTTTAGCAAGTTTCATAGCTACTTCTGTAGCTTCAGTTCCACTATTCAGGAAATAAACATTTGACAAGGTTTCAGGTAAAACATCAGCTAAAGCTTTTGCCAGTAGTACCTGAGGAGATAGTACATATTCACCATATACAAGTGTATGCATATATTGCCCCACCTGGTTTTTAACCGCATTTACAACATAAGGATGACAATGACCAAGGCTACTTACATTTATCCCACTAATGGCATCTATGTAAGACTTACCATCTGTGTCATATAAATAGATACCTTCTGCTTTTTCAATCTCTAGCTGTAAAGGAAATGGACTAGTTTGAGCAATATGTTGAAAGAACAATTGCCTTAAGTTAACAGAGGACATGTACTTGATTTAATAAATAAGCTGGTAACAAAATTTTAACAACATCCAGTGTAAAAATAACTTATTTTTGTTGTTTATAATTAGTGAGAACTCTTGAATTACAGAATTGCAAACATACTGCTTATTATAATTCTAATATCATCCTCCTGCAAAAAAGAAACTGTACGAAAGGTGGGCTATGATATTCATGGTATAGATGTATCACATCACCAGGAAAAGATAAGTTGGGATTCACTTTGTAAAAAGGACCTGAACTTTGTTTTTATTAAAGCAACAGAAGGCAAAACCCACACAGATGATGAATTTGATTATAACTGGGAAGAAGCCAAAAGAATAGGCCTTAAACGCGGTGCTTATCATTTCTTCTCTATTTATTCATCTGCACTTGAGCAAGCAGAACATTTTATTAATACTGTATCGCTTGAAGATGGTGATTTTCCACCTGTGCTTGATGTTGAAAATGTAGAAGGATTGGAAGATTCGGTAATTACTAAAGGTGTGGACTTATGGTTAAAAGCAATTGAGAACCATTATAAAACTAAACCCATCATATATACCAATGTCAAATTGTATAATAAATATGTCAAAGGTCGTTTTGATGAATATCCTTTATGGCTTGCCCGTTATGAAAATGATGATGAACCAGCTTTAGATAAAGACGGATTATGTATCTGGCAATATGGAAACCGGGGCAAAATGCCGGGCATAGGGGGTCATGTTGATTTTAATGTGTTCCTGGGTTCTAAAGAGAAATTTGACGAACTATGTTGTCCATCTTCCGTTATAAAAAGCAAACCACTCACCCCTAACTAATTTCATCTATAGCCTGTAATCTTATATATTTGCAGTTCAATAAATAAAACCCTATGCGATTTATCCTTATTTTGATAATTGGTCTTATGACTTTTTTAGCTTGTAAAAATAACACTAACAAGAGTACAACAAATAATGAAATACCTAACAATATTAAGGACTTGAGAGATTCTTTATTAGCACACCCGCTTGGTGAAAGTTTTAAAACTAAAGCTCCGGTATTGGTAAAAATGTTAGATAGTTACGCTAAAACAAATCCTAAAGACTCATTAGCACCGGCATATTTATTTGAAGCAAGCCAGTACTCCAGAAATTTAGGTGATTTAAAATCAGCACTAAATAACATGGAAAAAATAAAACAGGATTATCCAGATTTTAAAAGATTAGCAGATGTTATTTTCTATGAAGGATTTATGGTTGAAAACGATATGAAGGATATTCACAAAGCAAAGGAAATTTATGAAGACTTTCTAAGAAGATTTCCTAATCATCCATATGCTTCAAATATTAAAATGAATATTCAGAATTTAGGTAAAACACCTGAAGAGATATTAAAATCACTTAAAAACAAACCCCAATAATATTTATCAGATAAATAACACTTACTATTTTAATCCGTTATTAACATATTAAGCCTATCCTAATGAAAACTAAATTAATTGTCATCATATTATCTATTCTCAACTTTAATTCGTTTGGGCAAGGAATAGAATTTTTTCAGGGCACATACAAAGAAGCACTTGAAAAAGCAGCTAAAGAAGAAAAGCTCGTCTTTATTGATGCTTTTGCTTCCTGGTGCGGTCCATGTAAAAGAATGGCATCTACTGTATTTACAGAAAAAGAAGTGGGTGATTTCTACAATAAGAACTTTATTAATATGCAAATTGATATGGAAAAGGGAGAAGGCCCTTCTCTAAGTGGAAAATTTGGTGTAACAGCATATCCTACTTTTCTATTCGTCAACGGAAAAGGAGAAATAGTAAATAGGAAAGTAGGGGGAATGGCTCCTGATGCTTTTATCAATGTTGGTAAAACTGCGGCTGATAAAATAGATTACAGTTCAGATCTATCTAAAGAATATGAATCAGGAAACCGTAACCCGGACTTTATTTTAAGGTATATTATTTCTTTAAATAAAAGCAATAAATCTCCCTTAAAAATAGCAAATGATTACCTGAGCGCTCAGACAGATCAGACTACACCCGAAAATCTCAAGATCATACATCAGGCAGCAGTAGAAAGTGATAGCAGGATATTTACTACTATGATTAAGTATAAGGATTTAATTATTCCTTTGGTGGGTAAAGAGGCTTTTCAGAAAAAAATAAAAGAAGCTTGTGAAAATACAGTAAACAAAGCTATAGAATTTCAAATACCCGATCTTTTAACCGAAGCTAAAGCTACTATTACTAAATATAATCCTGATGCTGCAGCCGAGTTTGGGTATGAATCCGATATGAAATATTATAAGAGCATTGGAGAAATGACGAATTATTGTAAAGCATGTGTAGAGTATGCCCAGAAATATCTTAAAAATGATGGTGAAAAGTTATTTAAATTAGCACAGAATTTAGAACAACATCATTTTGCAGATGAGGATGCAATGAAATCTGCTGAGAAGATTGCCTTATTAGCTACCAAGGCTGGAGATAAAGTAGATTATTTAATGTTGTATGCCAGGATATTGGAACGCAATAATAAAATAAAGCAAGCCTTATCAATTGCTAAAAAAGCAGGGGATCTTGCGGGTAACGATTTAGGAGTGAAACAAAATATAGATAACTATATTCATACATTAGAAAAGACAAATTAAAATATAAATATGAAAACTCTTTTATCAATCTTCTTTATTTTCCTTGCTAGCCTCTCAATTATGGCTCAGGGGATTGAATTTGACCATACTTCCAATTGGAAAGAATTAAAGGAAAAGGCGAAGTCACAAAATAAGTTAATATTCATAGATGCCTTCACTACCTGGTGCGGGCCTTGTAAAATGATGTCAAAAGATATATTTCCGGATGGAGCTGTAGGTAGCTATTACAACAGCAACTTCGTGAATGCAAAAATTGATATGGAAAAAGGAGAGGGTCTGGAGATTGCACAACTTTATGGTGTGAGGGCTTATCCGACATTTTTATTTATTGATGGAGATGGTGTTTTGCAGCATAGAGGAGTGGGCTACCAGGAAGCAGCCGATTTTGTAAAACTGGGTTCAGAAGCAATGAACACAGATACACGTATGGGGAGTTTGAATGCTAAATATGCGAAAGGAGAAAGGGATCCTGAATTCCTTTATAAGCTGGCTGGTATTAAGAAAGCAGCATATGAAGCAGATGCTGATAAAGTTGCTGAGGAATATTTTAATACACAGAAAGATTGGTCTACTGACAGAAACCTGGAAATGATCTATGAATTTGCTGGAAACTTTAATTCTGCACTTACCAAGTACTATATCGAGCATAAAGATAAGTTTGAAGATAAATATGGGAAGGCAGCAATAGCTCGTAAAACAGATCAGATTATTGCTATGGCTTCTTCATCTCTTGCTAAAACAGATAAACCTGATTTTGATAAAATCAAAGATTTATTGATAAAGATAGATCCTAAACATGCTGATCAGCACCTGGCCAATATGAAGTGTAATCATCTTTTAAAGACTAAAGATTTTGATAGATATGCTAAGTCTACAATAGAGTACTTTAAAAACTATCCTTCTGATGATCCACAGGAACTGAATAGTGCCGCCTGGAACTTTTATATGCATGTAAATAATAAAGACTATCTGAATTCAGCTGTTGAATGGAGTTTAAAAAATATAAAATTAGAGGATAAGTATTATTGCAATGATACTGTTGCTGCTTTATATGCCAAACTTGGAAATAAAGCTAAAGCAAAAAAGTACATTGAAAGAGCAATAGACTTAGCAAAAGCTGAAGGTCAGGATTATTCCGAAACGGAAGCTTTATTAAAGAAACTATAGAGATTACTTAATGCAGTAGCATACAATCTGGTTTTGAGCTTAGCTTTATGTATAAATATGCCATTGTAAGAGACATTCCTGACAGTTTTGCACAATGTGTTACCAGTTTTGTGAGTACAAACCCTATAGATGTAGCCCTTGCCAGACATCAACATCAATTATACTGTAATACCCTTGAAAGGCTGGGTCTTAAATTAATCAGAATAGAAGCAGATAATACCTTACCCGATTGCTGTTTTGTTGAAGATACAGCAATTGTATTGGACGAATTAGCTATTATCAGTAATCTGGGATTAGCAAGTAGGGTATCTGAAATTAAAGCTATGGAAATAGCTCTGATTCCTTATAAAAACTTAAAACACATTATTCCACCCGGCACACTTGAAGGTGGAGATGTTCTAAGGATTGATAAGCAAGTCTATATTGGTATATCTGCAAGAACTAATGAAGATGGTATAAATCAGGTAAAAGAGATTTTACATTCATTGGAATATACAGTTCATCCCATAAAGATTAAAGGCACGCTGCATCTTAAATCAGTAGTTACTTATTTAGGAAATAATACTATCATACTTGCAGAGGGACACCTTGAAGATAGTGTGTTTTCGACATATGAAAAGATCATTACTCCAATGAATGAAGCTTACTGTGCCAATTGCCTTTTGATAAACGAGAAAGTATTAGTGCCTAAAGGATATCCGGCAAGTAAATCATTAATTGAGGAAAAAGGATTTGAGCTAATAGAACTGGATATGTCAGAATTTGAGAAAGCTGATGGGGCATTGACCTGTAAGTCTATACTTTTTTAACAATCTCATCCCTGTTCAATTTTTTACATTCTTTAAACTTAATCATTAAAGGAATGTATATATTTGAAAGTGTCTGGAATTTTATATCATTTTCCTGTTTTTTAATTTACAACTGAATTCTATAATTTATCATTAATATTTGATTTATGTGGTGGCAATATTTATTAGTCTTCATTGGTTCCTTTTTAGTGGACGTAACACCTGTACCTTTACCTCCTGCATTTACGGTAATGATATTTCTTCAAATTGTATACAAGCTCAACATATGGGTAGTAATAAGCATTGGAGTGATAGGTTCTATACTTGGGAGATATGTTCTTACATTATATATTCCCAAGATTTCCGGTAGATTATTGACCCTGGATAAGAATCAGGATGTTGAATATCTTGGAAAACTTCTAAAGAAAAATAGTTGGAAGGGTCAGTTATTTATTGTTGTATACTGTTTGATGCCCTTACCAAGTACCCCTTTATTTATAGCGGGAGGCATCGCAAAAATGAAACCCTACTATATTATTCCAGGATTTATTATTGGTAAATTTATAAGTGATACTATAGCTGTTCTTCTGGGTAAATATGCAACAGAAAATGTAGATAAAATATTTTCCGGGATGGTTTCCTGGAAATCTATTTCAGGTTTAGTAGCTGGAATAGTTTTAATATTTGCCATATTGTTCATAGACTGGAGAACATTGCTTCAAAAAAAGAAGGTACAGTTGAAGTTTCATGTCTGGAAATAAGGTAAGAGGTAAAAAGTGAAAGGTAATAATTGCTTCAGCTTTTACCTTTCACTTTTTACCTCTTACCTTCTACTCCTAGATTTTCTGAATTATTCCCTCTATTCTTTTCTTCTGATTTTCAGGAGCTTTAGCCAATGCTAATTTATAATTAGTCATTGCCCCTTTCTTATCACCGGAAGCTAATTGTACTTCTCCTAAACTATCATATACATTCCAGGAGTTTGGATATTGCTTTACATTTAACTTGAAGATTTCCAAAGCTTCAGGCATTTTACCCTGGTTCATCAATTCATACCCATAGGCATTTAATTGTGTTTCATCTGCCATGCCTATTGACTCCTTTCTTAAAGCATCTGCTTCTGCTGATTTACCTTGTTTATCAAGCAGTTTGGCTTTAGTATTTTGGTTGGCAAAAGTCTTTTGTATCTGAATTGAATTATCTATCATTTTGGCTGCTTCATCCATATGTATATTGTTTTGAATACAATAAGCTGCAGTAGCATTATAGCCTTGCCAGAAGAAACCATTGATATTGCTGAGTTCTCTTTTCATGCTTTGGTACACTACTTCCGGCACATCCACTTCTATTTTAAAAGGCACTTCCAGTTTCTCCCAACGGAGCACGGCCATTACCGATTTGGCTTGTGGTTCTGCAAAGTAATAACTTAACCAATCCTGCATAGAAGCAGCTCGAGGCGTTACTTTTACTCTAAGTGCATCTTCATTTTCTTTATAAAAGAAGCTTCCCCAGGCAGTTGAATTATGATTAAATATAATGGTCCATTCCTTTTCAGTTGGTATCATATGCAAGCCATAAGTACCTGCAGTTAACAGCTTTCCCTCTATTTTAACATCACTACTGAAGGAGATAGTCGTATTTTCATTCGCACCCGCTCTCCATACTTCATTATAGGGAACAAGATCACCCCAAATCTTTCTGCCTTTTGCAAGGGGGCTATGGTAGCTTATTGAAATGTCCGTTAAGCCGATTCGCTGCATTACGGAAGCGGCCTGACTTACCTCAGGTCTTTTTAAATCTGTTTGAGCCATTAAACAATAGCTGCTTAGAAAAGTGATTGTAAGTAATACCAAGTTTTTCATGTTTGCATTTTTTATATTAAATAATAAGAATAAACATTACCCTTTTTTATAGTACTAATATAAAACTTATTAATCCCAAGGAAGTTGAAAGAGCATTATTTTTAGACCAACTGTGTATTTTATTATGCAAAGCGTGATAATAATTGTCAGTTGCCAGATTTGCTAGTCGACTTGACTCGTCCTAATATAGTTTACACATTGAATCTGTAAAACTCTATTCTGTTAACTTTGGATATCAGACATCGAACAACGAATTAATACAATTATAAGAAAAATGCCCTTTTGTAGTGAACACTTAGGCCTGTAATACGTAATACAAGAAACTTTAGAAATCAGAATGAAGTTGATGGATAACAAACACAAAATAACCACCAACGATTTCGATCAACGACCAACGACCAACGATAATTACGTACTTTTGCAGCTTCCATTTAAAGTATTAATATGTATAAAGAGTTTAAAGGCCTCAATTTACCTGAGATAGATAGAGAAATATTACAGTTCTGGACCAAAGAGAATATCTTCCAAAAAAGTATAGATCAAAAAGATCCTGAAAATACTTATGTCTTTTATGAAGGACCTCCCAGTGCCAATGGAATGCCTGGTATACATCACGTAATGGCACGTACTGTAAAGGATTTATTCTGTCGTTTTCATACAATGCTGGGTAAAAGAGTTGAACGTAAAGGAGGTTGGGATACCCACGGATTACCTATTGAATTAAGTGTTGAGAAAGAATTGGGGATTACAAAAGAGGATATCGGAAAGACTATATCTGTAGATGATTATAACCATAAGTGTCGCGAAACAGTAATGCGCTATAAACATGAATGGGATAACATAACACAGCAGATGGGATATTGGGTTGACCTGGAACATCCCTATATTACATTTGAAAATGAATATATTGAGTCAGTCTGGTACTTATTAAAAAGGCTATACGATAAAGACTTTTTATATAAAGGCTTCACTATTCAGCCATATTCTCCTGCTGCAGGCACCGGACTAAGTACACATGAGCTTAACCAACCTGGTTGTTATAAAGAAGTAACAGATACTTCTGTGGTGGCTATGTTTAAAGTTATTAAAGATAAGCAATCTGAATTTCTATTTGATAGTGAAGATGAAGATATAAGAATCCTTGCCTGGACCACAACACCATGGACCCTGCCCTCCAACACTGCACTAACAGTAGGCTCTAAAATAAAATATGTAAAGATTAAAACACTTAATCCTTATACCGGCCTCACATTTAGTGCTGTATTGGCGGAACCCCTAGTTGAGGCCTGGTTTGGTATAAAAAAAGCTGAAATATTGGAAAGATCAGAAAGCTTTGCAGGATCTAAATTGAAAGGTATTCGATATGAGCAACTTTTGCCTTATTCACAACCTGAAGATGGTGATGCATTTGTAGTATTGACCGGAGATTTTGTAACTACTGAAGATGGTACCGGTATTGTGCACACAGCTCCTTCATTCGGGGCGGATGATATGCGTGTTGCTAAATTGAATGGAATAGGGTCATTAACTCTTGTTGACAAGCAAGGTAAGTTTACAGATCAGGTAGGAGAATTTTCAGGACGTTATGTCAAGGATTATAAAGACGATCCTAATTATGTAAATGTAGACGTTGATATTTCAGTAAAACTTAAACAAGAAAACAAAGCTTTTAATATTCAGAAGTTTGTACACAATTATCCCCATTGCTGGAGAACAGACAAACCTGTTCTTTATTATCCCCTGGATAGTTGGTTCATAAAGACCACTGCAGTAAAAGACAGAATGGTAGAACTCAATAGAACTATAAACTGGAAACCCGCTTCTACCGGAACAGGTCGTTTCAGTAATTGGCTAGAAAACCTGCAGGACTGGAACTTATCCAGATCCAGATTCTGGGGAATACCTTTGCCTATTTGGAGAACCAAAGATGCAGAAGAAGCTTTGTGCATTGGATCTATAGAAGAATTGAAAGAGGCTATTGAACTGGCTAATGATAAACTTGGTACGAAGCAAACGGTCCCTGCTGATCTCCATAGACCATACATAGACGAAATAGTACTCTACTCTGAAAAATCCGGACAACCCATGTATAAAGAAGTTGACCTGATAGATGTGTGGTTCGATAGTGGAGCAATGCCATATGCCCAATGGCATTATCCTTTTGAAAATGTTGAGAAGTTTAAGAAGAACTTCCCGGCTGATTTTATTGCTGAAGGAGTGGACCAGACCAGAGGTTGGTTTTTTACTTTACATGCTATTGCTGTAATGGCATATGATAGTATAGCCTATAAAAATGTAGTTTCTAATGGACTGGTACAGGATAAGTTCGGACGTAAGATGTCTAAAAGATTGGGTAATACTGTAGAACCATTCGAAACTATTGCAACTTATGGAGCAGATGCAACCCGGTGGTATTTGATTTCCAATGCACAACCATGGGATAATCTTAAGTTTGATATGGAGGGTATAGATGAGGTGAGACGTAAGTTTTTAGGAACACTTTATAATACTTATTCCTTCTTTGTATTGTATGCGAATATTGATGGATTCTTATTTAAGGAAGCTTATTTGCCATTAGAAAAAAGGCAGGAAATAGATAAATGGATTATTTCAAAACTCAATTCTCTGATACAAACTAGTTATAATTTTTATGCAGATTATGAACCTACGAATGCAGCAAGGGCAATACAGGAATTTGTAGATGAGCATTTGAGTAACTGGTATGTGCGTTTATGCAGGAGGCGTTTCTGGAAAGGAGAATATACAAATGATAAGATTGCAGCATATCAGACATTATATGAATGCCTCACTACTATTACAAAGTTAATGGCTCCGATAGCGCCATTCTTTGCAGACTGGTTATATAAGAATTTCAATGATACTACAAAGATAGAGAGTTCTGTCTCTGTACATTTGGCTGATTTTCCAACTGTTAAAGAAACAAGTATTGATAAGTTGCTGGAACAGAGAATGGATTATGCCCAAAGAATATCTTCATTGGTTCTTTCTATACGTAAGAAAGTAAGTATCAGAGTAAGACAGCCCTTACAGAAAATACTTTTACCTGTTTTAGATGGTGACTTCCAAAAACAGGTGGAGGCAGTCCAAGACTTAATTCTGGCAGAAGTAAATGTCAAAGAGATACAGTTTGTTCATGATACTGCAGGTGTTATTAAAAAGAATATTAAAGCTAATTTTAAGACCCTTGGTAAAAGACTGGGTAAAGATATGAAAGCCGTGGCTGAAATGATCCTGGCTATGTCTCAGGAAGATATTAATACAGTAGAAAAGACCGGTAAATTCTCTTTAAATATAGGAGATACTACCTACCATCTGGAACTGGAAGATTTTGAAATAGGGTTTGATGATATACCCGGATGGCAGGTTGCTTCTGACAGAGATCTTACTGTCGCCTTAGATATTAATCTCTCAGATGATCTTAAAGCAGAAGGAATTGCCAGAGAATTGGTAAACCGTATACAGAATATCAGGAAAGCCAAAAACTTTAACGTTACTGATAAGATTATTATAGTACTTGAAAATAACGAGACTATTATACGGTCAGTGAATCAGTTTAAAGATTATATCTGTACAGAAACCCTCGCAACTGATCTGCAGCTAAAAGAGAATGTAGACGGAGAACAGGTAGAATTGTTTGAAGATCTTTCAATTTCAATAAGAGTTGAGCTTGCAGTGTAAATAAAACAATTAGAGCAATTAAGGAATATATATACAAGGTTGAGCTCCTAAGGAGCTAGTTGGGTAGTTGGTAATTTACTATTAAGATTTAACCCCTCTGGGGTAATTCGCTAATACTTCAATCTTGAATTGATGGACTTATTTCCCCAGCGGGGTCTAATCTTAGTAGTCTCAAATCAAAATCATAAACTAGCTCCTTAGGAGCTCAACATTAAAATGCTGAAGATTTGTTCTGTTTTGTTATGTAAAATTACCCCAGCTTAGATAACTTTAACTCCTTTGTCTTATTACTATACAGATAGAACAGGTAAGAAGTTAAAGTAGTGGCCAATACCAAAGTAATAGATATAACATTAAAATTACCTAAATCCTGCAAGGTAGCTACTAGGATTACAAAGATAATATTGGACAAGATCAATATACCGGTGGCCTGCATGTGGCTTAATCCAATGTCTATTAACATATGATGTATATGACTTCTGTCAGGATAGAATGGTGATTTTCCTTGCATTATCCTCTTTATAAATACCCTTAAAGTATCAAATAAAGGTAAAATCAATATCCCAAAAGCTATAGCGGGTGCTGCTTTAAATGAATATGGCCCATTGGGTTCAGTGCTGTGGTAATCTAAAAACTTAATGACCAATGTGGCACAGGTAAGGCCGACCAGCATGGACCCTGTATCGCCCATAAATATCTTAGCAGGTGAGAAATTGTAATTTAAGAAAGCAATTAAGGCTCCAGCCATAGAAAAAGCTATGATAGCAAGTTCAATTTTATCTACCAATAAAAACCAGGTACCCATTGACACAGTAATCAATGTTCCAACACTACCCGATAATCCATTAATACCATCTATCAGGTTAAAAGCATTAATAATAACCAGGATCGTAAACATAGAAAAGAGCGCACTTACCCAGAAAGGGATCTCGTATATCCCGAATATTCCGTACAAACTACTGATCACTACTTTTGATTTGAAGACTAAAATAGCTGCAGCAAGTACTTGACCTATCAATTTCTTATTAGGAGAAAGTGGAATGATATCATCTTTGGCACCTATTAGAAATATGATTACAAATGCGCATAATATGTATTGCATTTCTCCAAAATCATTAAATGGGGTCCAAAGTATTATAGAGAACAACACACCTGCAAATATAGCCAGGCCGCCTAGTGTTGGTATTTGAGTTACATGAGAAGTTCTTTCTCCTGGTTCATCAAACAGGTTCTTCTCTTTAGCGATTTTAATGATAGAAGGAATCGCAAAGTAAGTTAAAGTAAATGCAGTAATAAAGCTTAATACAATGTCGTACATGTAGCGAGGGATAATATTTCAAAGATAACAACTATAAAAACATATATACGAATTATTTTTCTATTTAGTTTTTAGAATAAACTATTCGTATTTATTTTCACCCCCCTTATATGATGATAATAGAGACGCTTATACGTCGTAATGCAAAGATATGTTATTTGTTTATTAAATTCTATAATATATTACCAACTACCACTAGCTCCGCCACCACCAAAGCCACCGCCTCCAAAACCGCCAAAACCACCGCCTCCACTGCTACCTCCACCGCCCCATGAACTTCCTCCACCTCCAAATCCGCCGCCTAAAGCACCTCCCATCCACATTCCACCACCTCTTATAAGTGTTCCGTTTCCTCTGTTATTCTTGCCAAAAATGCCTATTAATATTATTATTATGACAAACATGATGACAAGAATTAGGGAAAGAGCATCATGCTTTTTTCCTTTCTTATCAGCTTTGAACTCACCTTTAGTAAAGGATATAAGATCATCTACTCCAGCATTGATACCACCATAGTAGTCACCCTGTTTAAATGCAGGTAAGATAGTATTGTTAATAATTCTGCCTGCTATAATATCAGGCACAACTGCCTCCACTCCATAACCGGTTTGAATAGTTACCTTTCTTTCATTGGGAGCTATTAGTAACAGGATACCATTATTTTTACCCTTCTGACCAATACCCCAGGCAGATGCTAGTTTCTGCCCATAATCTGCCACTTCATATCCTCTTATATTATCCATGATAACTACAGCGATCTGGGTGGAAGAGCTATCGTTAAATGCTACAAGCTTTACCTCTAATTCTGTCTTGTTTTCAGGACTTAAAATATTGGCAAAGTCTGTTACCAGTGTTTTAGATGTGGGAGGAAAATCTTGTGCGTACAATCTAAGACCGCTCGTGCTAAAAATTAAAAGGCACACTAAACTAATATATGCTTTATTTATAAGCCCCCTTGCTATTCTAATCATCATCTCCGGTAATTACATCATTAGCTAATTCATTTACGTCACCTTCTTCATATGGAAAATACATTTTCAGTGCTTCCCCAATTTGATCAATTGCTTTTACAATACCGGTGGTTACCTCCCCCATCATGAAGTGTTCTTTCATGATCGCTTTGGACTGGTCCCAGAATTCCTGACCTACTTTTTCATGGATACCCTGATCACCGAGTATTGCAAAAACTTTATCTTCTGTAGCTATATAGATTAAAGCACCATTTCTGAGTTTGGTTTCAGTCATTTTCAGTTTATGAAAATGCTCTAAAGCTTTCTCAAATGGGTCAGTTTTACATCGCTTATCCAGAAATACACATATCTCCCCAGAGGTTTGTTTTTCAGCTCTTTCTATTGCTTCCTTAATACTTAACTTACTCTCCTCGTTAAAATATGACATAGCTGTTTATTAGAAGTTTACTGCCGGTGCCTTATCAGAACCTGCTGCTGCTGTAAAATATGGTCTTGCTTTAAACCCAAAGATAGAAGCAAACAGATTACGTGGGAATTGTTGTATGTTAGTGTTATAAGCTTTAGCGACATCATTGAAGCTATTTCTTTCTACATTAATTCTGTTTTCAGTTCCCTCTAGTTGTACCTGTAAATCCCTGAAGTTTTCAGTTGCTTTCAGTTGTGGATATTGCTCTACACTTACTAATAATCTACCCAGTGCACCTCCTAGTTCAGCTTGTTTATCCTGAAACTGCTTCATAGAAGCTTCGTCTAGTTTAGAAGGATCAATTTTCATTTGAGTAGCTGATGCTCTTGCATTAATTACATCAGTCAATGTTTTCTGCTCAAAGTTGGCTGCACCTTTTACAGTATTTACCAAGTTGGGAATCAAGTCTGCACGTCTTTGATATGCACCGTCTACTTTTGCCCAGGATGTAGAGACAGTTTCTCTGGAGGTAACCATACTATTGTAACTTCCTCTTACCCAGAAGAATAATACTACTACAACCAATATCCAAATAATTGTTGAACCGAGTCCTTTTTTCATGTTCTTAATGATGTTTTTGATTAATGATTAAATATTTAGGAGTAAATTTAAACTATTATGCTTCAATTCCAGTAACAACAGGGATATTTTAAAAAGAGTTCCAGGTATTTTACCAGTATCTTTAAGAAGCTCCAATTTGTTTTTCTATTTTAATCAGTAGTTTTCAGATTACCCATTTTGTTTTCTTGCTTACCGTGATAAGTAACTTTGTAAGTTTAATTAGCACTGTATCTTCCTTGGTATTAAGCCGTAATGTCCATAATTATTGAGATTTGGGAGGAGAATTGGTCTATAGAACTTTATATTTCAAATCATTTTTAATGCTTGGCTTTGTATAATATTGTTGAGTTTGCTTGCTGAATTCAAATCACCTATTATCATTTGTTACCCTTGGATTTATGCTCTTTGGAATACCTGACTACATCTGTTATTATTCTACCAACAGTACCCTTTTCATCGACGAATCTTATTTGGGCAGAAATGTATTTTTAGGAAGTATACTTCATCTTCTATAGAACTAATTCGGAGAAATTAAACACAACAATACAAAAGCTAAAGCAGCCTCTTAAAGAAGTTAATCCTGTTGATACAACCGTCATTATATATTAAAACTAGTAAGCAGGTAATAATGTAAAGCTATTACCAAATAACAAAACAGGGTGTCGGGGTATCTTAGTGAGATTAAAACCAATGCCATTTTAGATATTCTTATGGAGAGTTTTGATTAATGATTAAATATTTTAAAGTATTTTTAATCTTTTATGATGCAAACAGAATATGAGTCCTAAGATTTTGAGAAGAGTTTCTTCCATTAGTTTAATGCTGTTCTCTTTTTACTTTTCCTATTCACAGGCTACTAAACCTGAGCTGAATTGTCCCTGTACAGTCAATGCAGGTACTGATAAACAAATTTGTGAACCGGGTGGTGCTATTCAATTAAATGGCTCCTCTACCGGTAACCCCCTTTCTTATAGCTGGACTCCTACAACCGGATTAAATAATCCAAATATTAAAAATCCTATAGCATCAGTTACTGAAACGACTAATTATACTTTAGCTATTCAATGTTTAAGTACTACAAATCTAGTTGACAATGCTGATTTCCAGCAAGGCAATACAGGATTCACCAGTGACTATACTTATGCTGTGAATTTGTTACCTGAAGGACTTTATTCAATAACTAATAATCCTCAATCTGTACATCCGGGTTTTGCCCCCTGTGCTGATCATACTGGAGGTGGTGGACAAATGATGGTTGTAAATGGTGCAGGCACTCCTAATTTTAATGTCTGGTGTCAAACGATCTCTGTAACACCTAATACAACTTATGCATTTGAAACATGGGTATGTTCTGTGGTTGGGGCTTCACCGGCATTTTTACAATTCTCAATTAATGGAGGTACGATTGGTCCTGTATTTCAGGCACCCGGGACAACGTGTCAATGGGTACAATTTTCGGCTACATGGGACAGCGGAAGTAACACCAGCGCCACCATTTGTATCGTGAATCAAAATACTACATTAGGCGGAAACGATTTTGCACTGGATGATATTTCTTTTAAAGAGGTATGTGTTTTAACCGATGAAATGACCATTAGGGTAAATCCAATTCAACATACTGACCTTGTGGCTACCATCTGTCAGGGTCAGACATATAAGTTAGGTACACAATCTTTTTCTAATGAAGGCAACTATCAGGTTAATCTGAAGTCATGGAAGGCATGTGATAGTATAGTGACACTCGATTTAAGTGTTATAGATATAGAGGCTGAAATAGATCAACCCGACAATCTTGACTGTGGACTGACAGAGGTGGTGCTCCATGGAGATCAATCATCTTTTGGGGCGGAGTATACCTATTTATGGACTACTACCAATGGACATATGACTTCTGATCCGACTCAATGGGAAGTAATTGTTGATAAGCCAGGTACTTATAAACTAACAGTTACTTATAGTGATGGCATCATAATTTGTTCTAAAACTGCTAGTGTTACGGTTGGTACAGATTATATAAAACCTTTACTCAATGCCGGAAAGAACGGGCAAATTACCTGTACAGATACCTTGTTGACGCTACATGGAACCGCCATTAATCCCAATAATAATTTCAATGTTAACTGGACTAGCCCAAATGGAAAGTTTGCCTCCAAAACAGATACATTAGACCCGGTGGTAAATGGCCCGGGGATTTATATAATGCAACTTACCAGCAATTTTAATGGGTGCAGTTCAGTAGATACCGTATTGGTTACTGCAGATTCGACCTTGCCTAAGGCCATAATAGATGGAGCCCATATATTAAATTGTTATCAGGATAAACTTTGGCTGGATGCTGGTCAGTCAGATAATGGTCCTGGATTTAAGTATACCTGGAACACGGTGGGAGGGCAAATAGATTCTAAGTTGGATTCTCTTCAAATTCAGGTATCAAAACCAGGGGAATATAATATCATTGTTTCTGATCTCACTTCCGGGTGTAAGACGGCTGCTAAGTTTATTATAAGTACTGACTTCGTATCGCCAATTAATGATGCCGGGCCAACAGATACGCTTTCTTGTCAAAACTTGTCATTAGATTTAAATGGCATATCCGGTATTCCTGATTCTATATCTAATTACAGCTGGACAAGCCCTAACGGTAAAATCTTAACAGGAAAAGATAGTTTGTCAGCTTCTATTGGAGCACCCGGTATCTATTACTTTAAAGTATTGAATACAATAAACGGATGTTCTTCAGTAGATTCTGTTTTAATAGAAAAGGATGTAAATACACCCATTGCCCTTGCTGGAAATAATGATACATTAACTTGCAGTAAAAAGTTTATTAATCTTTCAGCAACAGGTTCCAGTACAGGAGCTTCTCTTATCTATTCCTGGACTACTATAAATGGTAACATAACCGGTGCAACTGATGCGCTGAACACTAATGCAAATAGTATAGGGGATTATATATTTAGTGTTTTTAATCCGGTAAATGGGTGTAAGAATACGGATACTGTTTCTGTTTTAATTGATACAATATCACCTAAAGCAAATGCTGGAAGTGATAATATACTTACCTGTAAAGCAGCAATAATTGATTTAGATGGCAGCCAGTCTTCAAGTGGTAATAAATATAATTATAGCTGGTCTACTTTGAATGGCAATATTATTTCAGGGGATAATACTGTTGCCCCCAAAATTGATAAAGCTGGTCTTTATACTTTATTGGTTACTAATAAAATTAATGGATGTACCAATCAGGATCTTGTATTGATAGATGAGGATAAAATACCACCCGATCTAAGTTTACCGTTGACAGCTGAGATAACTTGTAAAAACCCTGAAATACAATTAAGTGCTGTAAATAATTCCCTGCCCGGGCAGTTTACTTATCAGTGGACAACCGGAAATGGTAATATAAAAGCAGGAGATAAATCACTTATTGTTACAGTTACCAAAGAAGGAACTTATACCCTGACTACAACCAACACGAATAACGGCTGCACCAGTGTAAGCTCTCTACCGGTTGTTAATCTATCGGAAATACCGATTGTGAATGTTGGGAAAGATAGTTCTTTGAGCTGTATTAATCAAAGTATTAATTTAGAGGCCTCTTATTTATATTCAGGAAGTAATTTAAGCTTAAACTGGACTAGCTCCGGGAATCCCTTAATTTTTGGAACAGATCCATTAAAACTTGGGATTAATTTTCCCGGGACTTATACGCTTACAGTTCTTGATACTATTACTGGCTGTAAATCTTCAGATAATCTGGTGATAAGCATGGATACAATAAGTCCAAAATCTACTATTCCTGTTCATGGAAAACTTAGTTGTATTACATCTTCAATTAATATTAATGTGGCTGATAACTCCGCCGGATGGACTTATATATGGACAACACAAAATGGAAATATTGTTTCAGGCGCAAATACCAATATAATAAATATTGACAAGGCAGGCATATATGTTGTGACCATAAGCGATAATAAAAATGGCTGTACTTCACAATTGAGCTCTATCGCTGGCGAAGATAAAACCCCTCCTGTAATTGATGCAGGTCCTGCCAAATTACTTACCTGTACACAGGCAACTGCAAATCTGCAGGGTAGTATTACCAGTACATCCCAAAACAAGAATATTTATTGGACACTGGCAGGACAGACATTATTAAATAGTAATAGTTTAACTCCAACTGTAGATCTTACTGGTTTATATACCCTGGTAGTGACTGATGAACTCAACGGCTGTAGTGCATCCGATACCACCTCAGTTCTAAAAAATACTAATGTACCGGTTGGTTTTGAAGCAGATATTATCCCTCCGGGTTGTAAATTACTTGGAGTCGTTACCATTGGTAATATTATAGGTGGTGTGGGCCCTTACCAGTATTCTATTAATAATGGTGCTTACCAAAACTCCAATATCTTTTCTACTCTAAAACCGGGTAACTATAATATAGCTATTGAAGATATAAATGGCTGTAAATATAATGAAGATATTACGGTACCCGAACCACAGACCTTTACAGTAGAAATGCCTGGTGACCTTACGATAGAATATGGTAGTGATCAACAATTACATCCTATTTTGAGTATACCGGAAAACCAGGTTGATAAAGCAGAATGGATTCCGATTGATGGTCTTTCTTGCGGTGACTGCATAGAGCCCATTGCCAAACCCGACCAAACCATTGTATATAAACTAACCATTACCGATAAGACGGGTTGTACTGCCAAATCCAAAGTGAGAATCTTTGTTTATAAAGATTTTGGCTTGTATATACCCAATGCTTTTTCTCCAAATGCCGATGGTATCAATGACAAGTGGTATGTGTTTGGTGATCCTACTAAGGTAGTTAAGATTAATAACTTAGAGATATTTGACAGGTGGGGTGAAAAGATGTTTGAGGCCAAAGACTTTCCTATTAATGATCCGGATTATGGCTGGAATGGTAAGTCGAGAGATAAATATTTGAACCCGGCTGTATTTGTATATTACCTTGAGGTTGAATATATAGATGGCAGCACACAATTATACAAGGGAGATATTAACCTGATGCGTTAAACAATAGTTATTTTAATTTATTAAGTTTAAAATGCAACCCTTTGGATTGCTTAGTTCCCTTATCAGGTATATCAGGAAATATAAATACACTAACATGAAATCAGTATATACAAAACTACTCCTATTTGCTATTTTGCTTTTGTCTATGGATGGCTATTCTCAAAAGCTACCGGATGAAATGTATCTTTCAGCTGATGCTAAAGTACTCTATACAGGAGGTAAAGCTACCAAAGGCTTATATAATGAGTCGAAAATCAGGAAGATCTATTTGCAGTTTGACCAGGCTGACTATTGGACACAACTGAGTAATAACTATAAAAACAAAATAGACCTAAAGGCTAAGTTAACAATGGACGGTGATGTTTATGATAGTGTAGGCGTGAGATTTAAAGGAATGACTTCTTATTCAATGTCGGGTAGTTCTCAGAAAAAGTCATTTAATATTACAATGGATTTCCTGAAGGAAGGACAGGATCTGATGGGTTACCAAACCCTTAACCTCAACAATTCTTTTCAGGACCCCTCTTTCATGAGAGAGATTTTTTATTTACACCAGATAAGAAAACATACTCCTGCAGCCAAAGGTAATTTCGTACAACTGTTCATTAATGGTGAACATTGGGGTTCTTATGCTAATGTTCAGCAATTAAATAAAGACTACCTGAAAGAATGGTTTTTTAGCAACAACGGAACTAACTGGAGAGCCGATAGCCCGACTGGCTCAGGCGGCGGTGGTGGCGGAGTAGGTGGTCCGGGTT
>Ga0193744_1000099_pt1 | contig 31540 bp, 23 predicted proteins | sample L1a1metaG_FD_143056 | JGI IMG/M metagenome (GOLD analysis project Ga0193744, IMG submission 143056) | Soil microbial communities from a riparian zone of the East river system, Colorado, United States - L1a1 | ecosystem: Environmental > Terrestrial > Soil > Riparian zone | place: USA: East River...
GAGGTAGCGAGTCCGCGGCGATCTCTGAGCGGCGACGTCGCGGGTGGTTTTTGCGAGAGCACATCGAGCCGGAATCTCGAGGCATCGGCCCCGCAGCGCTCGCTCATCTGGTGCAGTTCGTTGAAGGGCGCGAGGTCCTTGGCTAACTCAGGCTGCGGCGCCGGCTTGAGATGATCCGAAGCGAGGAGTTCCGTCACGACTTTGATGGCCTGGCGCACTCGGGCGCCATCGGCCCCGGCGTCGTTCATGGTGAAGACTTCCATGCCTTCTTTCACGGGATGCTGACAGGCCGGCAGAAGCTTGCGCTCGGCCGCGCGTTTGCCGCGCTTCTGCCCGTAAATCTGAACGACACACAATCGGCACACCGCCACGGGCCGCATGTGAGGCAAGTGGCATAATGTCGGAATCGGGATTTTTTTTTCGTCCCCCGGTTCGTGCACGTACAGCTTCACGGCCGCGTCGTAGATCGTGGTGTAACGCGGGGTGGTTTGACCGTCGAGATCCTGGACCGCATTCCCGCTGGCATCCTTGAGTGGCTCGGCCAGCGGCACGGTCACGGATTGCCCATCAATCTGGAGAGTTACTCTCTTATCGTAATCGGATTGAGTGGGCGAATCGAGGCGAACGAGCTGACCGTTGACGTCGCGGCTGAACAGACCTTCGTCGTCGTCCCGAACGAACATTCCGGCGGGCGTTTCAGGTAGGACGGCCATAGGTTGATTTTGTCTGGATCAAATAGCGGCACGAAACTCTTTCGGGGCAAGATGTTTCGCCACGTCATCTCCAAAGTAATTCACGGCGGTGCGAAGGGGAACCGGCACTGACCTGCCCAATCCACAGATCGAGGCGAGTTCGATGGCTTTGCTCATGTCTGCGATCAGCGGCACCAGCTCATTCTCCCAGCGCTCCCGGGAGATCGCTCCATCGATCAGGTGCGTGCCTAACGAGACCAGTTTTTGGGATCCGAGCCGGCACGGAACACACTTCCCACACGACTCATTCCGGAAAAATTCCAGCGAGTTGAGTGCCTGCTCCGCCATGTCGCGGCCTTCCGCATAGACCACCAACCCGGCGCCGAGCGCCTGCGTCGGACTCAACGCGCGGAAAAGATTCAGTTCCAGCTCCAGGTCGAGCAGGTCGAGTTCCTGCGCATTCACATCAAACCCTCGCCGGCCCGCCAGGGCCAGCCACGTCTTGTTGTTGACATGATCTCTCGGCAGCCCTGCTTTTGGAGTCAGCTTCGCCGGCAAAAATCCCCCCGATGGGCCCGACGGAGCGAAACCCTTGAAGGCTCGATCCTCCAAAATTCCACGGCAATATTCGTCGCCGTAAATGAGTTCGCGCAGGGTAAGGCCCATCGGCACTTCGTAAACACCGGGGCGCTTTACATCGCCGGAAATGGAAAAAAAGCGGCGACCGTGCCACCCGTTCACACCTTGAGCGGCATAAGCCTTCCCGCCGTTAATGATGATGGACGGAACCCAGGCAAAGGTTTCGACGTTGCTGACCAGCGTGGGAAGGTCTTCGAGGCCATTTGTCTCGAGTTTCGGCGGCATGTTCCGCGGTTCGCCGCGGCGATCCGACATGGCCTCGATCAGCGCGCTTTGTTCGCCGCAGACGTAGCCGCCGGGACTGACAAAGACCGAAACCGGAAAGGGCCGGCCGAGCATGGAGGCATTCGTCCCGCACAGCCCCAGTTGCTCCGCGCGTTTTATCTCCGCGCGGCAGGCCTCGATTTGTTCCTCATACTCGTGACGGATGTAGATGAAACCGTCGGTCGCATCGGTGAGCAGGCCGGCCAGAATAACGGCTTCGACAATCAGATGCGGCGCGCGCAGTAAGAGCTCGCGATCCTTGAACGTGCCGGGCTCGCTCTCATCACCATTCACAACGATGAATGCGCGCGTGTCGCTTTCCCTTTTGAATGCGGTCCGAACGGCATCGCGCACGTCGCGCCATTTTTGGATGGCCGGAATGCCCGCTCCTCCCAGGCCCCGCAGGTCGGCATCGTTCAGCTCACTGAGCAGAGTTTCCGACCATCCCGCTAACTGCGGCCCTTTAGCCCATTCACTTTCCGTGCGCCAGCAGCGAACCGCTTTATCCACTTCGGGATCCAGGGCCACTGTTCCGGTCTGGGAGACAGCGTGCTGACGGAACAGCTCGACCTGTGCGGCGTGCCACTTCCACTGCGCGGAAAGCGTTTTGGCCGCGGCATCGAGAGCGGCATCGCGACGCTCGATTGCCTTGAGGACGGCGGCGTAATGCGACGGGTTTCCGCGATATGGATCGATCATCCACTTCTCCGAGGAGTAGGGTTGATCGACATCATGATCCGGTGGCGCCGGCTCACCTCGAACGCAACTCTCCACGATCTGCTTCAACTCCGCCGGTTTTCGCCCGAGATAGTACTGCTCATGCCCGGAGCCGTTTACCGAAACGCAGGCTGCGGGCGCGCGATCGCATCGACCGAGGCAGGACACGCCCTGGACGGAGACGTGCTCGCCCAGGCTGGATGAAAACTCACGCAGCATCGCCCCGGCGCCGGCCAGGTGACACGACATATCGCGACATATGCGCAACGTGACCGGACGCGGCGGCGATAAGGCAAAATGCGGGAAGAAACTCGCCACCGTGTGGAGCCGAAACAGTGGCACACCGGATTCCTCCGAAAACTGCTCGAGAGCTTCACGCTTCAAGTAGCCGAATTGATCCTGGATGCGGTGCAAAGCCGTGATGATCGGTGCCATGACGCGAACGGATGATTATCGCCCCCAAGTGTTGCACCGTCGATCTTACAGGGCGCAAGCAAAAACGCCGCCCGTTAAAGGGATTCTCAAGCGGTTCTGAGCCGCGTCAGCTGCGAGCGTGTACTTGGCGGACGAGTTGCGCCAGGGTTATGCCGCGCAGGTGTTTTCTCACAGCCCGTTCGGCACTCTCGGCCACGCCGGTCATGATGCTCTTCATGTTGCAGCTCACGTGGCATCGCTTTAACGCTTTCCGTTCGTTGATGAGAATCACCGGGCGAGATTCGACGGCATCGTAGATTTCCACGAGCGAAATGTCGTTCGGCTTTTTTCGCAACCTGGCGCCACCGTGCTTGCCGATGAACGTCTCGATCAGTCCCGCCCTTCGCAGCGCCAGCAGCAACCGGCGCACCACGACCGGATTGGTATTGATGCTCGCGGCGAGCGTCTGCGAACCGATCGTTTCCGCGGGCGAGAAAGCCAGCGCGGTCATGATGTGAACGGCGAAAGTAAATTGCTGGTTGACCATGTTTCCTTAAATGTAATGGTATTAATTACAGTTTGATTAAGAACGATCCGAAGTTCAACGACTAAACGAAACAATTTCCAACGAATAGGAACAGCACCATGAATTCACTCGCGCCCGAGCTGATTTTGGATGACAGCGATTTGCCCCTGGCGTCTTCCGCGACCGTCGGCTGCGACGACGAACAGCTGCTGGATTCCTACTCGAGAACGATCGCAGCCGTCGTCAATCGCGTCGCACCGACCGTGGTGAATATCCGCGTGCTCAGTGGCGAGCGCGGCCCGGGTGGAGGTTCGGGATTCATCATTGCGCGAGATGGATTCATCCTGACCAACAGCCACGTGGTCCACGGCGCGCGCGAGCTTGAGGTCACTCTGCACGACTCGCGGGTCTTTGCGGCGCGGCTCATTGGGACCGATCCCGAGACTGACCTGGCCGTCATTCGCATCGACGCGCCGGACATTCAGCATGCGCGTCTCGCCGACTCCTCGCGGATTCGCGTTGGGCAAATCGCGGTCGCGGTGGGTTCGCCTTATGGTTTCCAGCAGACTGTGACCGCCGGAATCGTCAGCGCGCTCGGGCGCTCCATGCGCGCGGAGTCCGGCCGTTTGATGGACGAAATCATCCAAACCGACGCGGCGCTCAATCCGGGAAATTCCGGCGGCCCGCTTCTGAATAGCGCGGGCGAAGTCATCGGCGTAAATACCGCGGTCATCCTGCCCGCACAGGGAATCTGCTTCGCCCTCGCTAGCAACACGGCGCATTTCGTAACCGGATGGCTGATCAAAGACGGTTACATCCGGCGTAGCTTTATTGGAGTAGCGGGCCAGAATGTTCCGCTTCATCCGCGCGTCGTTCGGTTCCACAAGTTGTCCAACGACCGTGGCGTGCTGGTGATGGAAGTGGAGCCGGGCAGCCCGGCGGCGGTCACCGGACTACAGAACGGTGACACCATCGTCGGCTTCAAAGGCCATCCGATCGCGACCGTCGACGATCTTCACAAGAACCTCGTCGCTTCGGAGATCGGCGTGGCGTCGCCTCTCATGTTCCTTCGCGGGACGGAGAAGCTCTTCCGCATGGTCGTTCCGCGAGAATTGCCGGCACCGAAACCTCTTCGTCGAAAAAATTAACTGAAAGCCATCATGAACGAACCCATCAATATCAACGCAGCCAGCTTTGAGCGGGCCGTCATGCAGTCGCCTATTCCCGTGGTGGTGGATTTCTGGGCGCCATGGTGTGGTCCGTGCAAAATGATTGCGCCCCTGCTCGATGAGATCGCGAAGGAACACGGCGATCGGTTTCGTGTGGCAAAGGTCAACATTGACGATGATCCGGCGCTGCAGCAGCGGTTTGAAATCCGTGGCGTTCCCACTCTGCTCTTCTTTAGCGGCGGTAAACTGCGAGAACAGATCGTCGGCGTTGCGGCGAAGAAGGCGATCGTTGAAAAACTGGAGAACCTTCCGCTCAACGCGGCGCCGTTGTCCTGATTGAATATGTGCACAGAAACGAGCCGACGGTGCGGCGCATGCCTTGTCCGAGAGCGTCGCTATTCCGCTAGCGGAAAGCGAAACTGGCTTTCCAGGCGCCAGCGGACAAGGTCGCGAATGCGGGTGGCGACGCGGAGAAAATCGGCGGGTTCCGAAGTGCGGGAGTCTTCGACATTACCGACGGGGTCGAGCCGCTGGAGCTTCCAAGTGGCGGAGGGAAAACGGAGCGCGAGTTCCCGGCATTGCTGGTCGGTCATGCAATAGATGGCGTCGGCGCGTTCGACAAGTTCCTGGGTGACTTCGCGCGAAACGTGGGATTGAGGCTCGCACCCGAGCTGGCGCAACGCGCCGATGGCCTTCGCCGACATGGGACGGCTGGCGGAAACCGAAAGCCCGGCACTCAGCGCTTCGAACTTCGGCTTCCCTTCCCCGGGCTTGAGCATCAAGAGGCGTGCGACCTCGCTGTTGCAGATCGCCTGCGCCACGGGGGATCGGCTGGTATTCTCGCCGCAGACGAAAAGATACACGCGCTGCAACAAGCGCAGGCCAAAGGCGGTCGAAGGGACGGCCCTCTCCAAGTCGTCCGAGGCGTGGCGAGCCGGGACGGAGGCTGGCGCCGGCTCCCGTCCGGCGCGTCCGGTGCGCACGAATTCCTGCACGGCAATCTCCGTGGGCTCGCGCAACACTTTTGCGGCAGGTCCAGCTTCAAAAATGCGGGCGCCGCCGTGCTGGCGAAACATGAACGCGGCGAAATCGGCCAGACGTTCGGCGAGATGAACTTCGTGCGTCACGATCACAATCAGTCGCGTGCGCGCCTGCACGCGAATGATCTCCTCCACTTGCTGCCTCTTGAGCGGATCGAGGGCCGAAGTGGGTTCATCCATCAGAAGCACGTCCGGCTTCAAGGCAATGGCCCGGGCGATGGCGAGGCGTTGCGCTTGACCGCCGGAAAGTTTCCAGGCGGCCAGATCGAGGCTGGCCAGTTCCCAAGTGAGCCCCACCTGCTCCAGCGCTTCTTCGGCCGCCCGGCGAATTGCGCTGCGTTTCAGCGCAGTGGCATGCTTAAGGGCAAACTCTACATTTGCCCGCACCGAGCCCGCGAGCATGCGCGGCTTTTGATGAATGAAACCGATGCGACGAGCGAGTTTCTGTTTCGAGAAGGTGGACCCGAAAACGGTCTGGCCATTGAAAAGAACGTCGCCAGAGCGGCTCCACCCATCGCGGCCATGTTCGATCAGACGCTGGGTAGCGCGGAGCAGCGAGCTCTTGCCAACGCCAGAAGGACCGAGCAGAGCGACTACCCCAGGTCCTAGCAACTCCAGGTCGATGCCATCCAGGATCGTCGTCTGGCCGACTGAAAGCCGGAAATTTTGATAGCTAAGGGTAATCACTGGGCGTAGCGCTCCTCCCGCGTGAGCATCGTGATGGCCAATTGAATAATGAGCGTGATGATGAACAGGACGGCAGCGGCTGAATAGGCGGCGTTTTGACCGCCGGGCACTGTGCCGAGGAGATGGAAGACGAAGACTGAGAGCGTGGCGCCGGGATCGAAGAGTGAGTATGGCATTTGCATGGCCAATCCGGCGGTAAAGAGCAGTGCTGCTGCATCGCCGCAACCGCGCCCGGCCGCCAGCGCCAGAGGAGCTGTGAGACCGGGAAGCGCCACCGGCACCACCTGACGCCACGCCGTCTGCCAACGGTCGACCCCGAGCGCGGCGCACTGCTCGCGTATTTCGTTCTCCACCATCTCCAGCCCGGTGATGAAGCCGGTGGTCATAATAGGCGCCAGCAGGCATGCCAGGGTCAGGACCCCAGAGAGAAGCGAAAACCCGAAACCGCAGTAACCTCCGAAAAATGCGCCTCCAAAGAGCCCCCAGACGATTCGCGGCACGCCGACACCGATATCCAGGGCCGAGCGAACAATCTTGCGGAGAGCGGTCGGAGCTTCCAATTCGGTGTACGCAACTGCCAAGGGTAAGCTAACGAGTGCTGCGAGAAGGGTCGCCAGGCTGACAATGATGGCGGTGCTGGCCAGCATCGGTGCGATTCCTCCGGAGCGCCCCAGGTCCCGTGGAGCTTCGAACAAATAGCCCGCGTGCAGACCGGAAGCTCCACGATACAAGAGATCGCAACCCATCCAGGCTACCAGGGCCGTCAGGAACAAGGTCGCAATGATGCCAGGCAGTTTGATCATATTCCCGCTTTGCGTTGCGCAGCCCGGCCGAAAATGCTGAGTGCGCTGATGGCGAGGAGCACGATACAAGCGAGGAGATAAAGCGCATTGCGGTGCAAGCCCGCCGCGCCATCGAGCTCGACGATCAAAGTAGTCGTCAAGGTGGCTATCGGTCGCGTGAGGTTGGGCCAGGAGACAACATTCCCGGCAACCATGCTCACGGCCACCGCCTCCCCGAGCGCGCGGCTCGTTCCCAGAACCATCGCGCCCAAAATGCCCCACCGCGCATGATGAAATGCAACGCGCGCGACGATCCCTTCGCTCATGCCGAGGGCTCGGCTGGCTTCAAGCAAATCGGCCGGGACGAGGCGAAGCGCAGCGCCGGACAAGAGAGTCATCGTCGGCACTATCATCAAGGCAAGCGCCACCGAGGCGGAGATCCATGAATTGCCAAAGACCGGTACAATCCACGTCATGGCCCAGAGCCCGATGACGACCGAAGGGATGCCGCCCAAGAGCCCTATGGCGGCGTTCGCAGCCGCCCGCACTTTTCCGCCGGCGGACAGGGCTAGATAGCCGGCCGCGCAGAGTGCGACCGGCGCCGCCAGACACAAGGCGAGTGCTGTCACGGCCAAAGTGCCCGCAAGGAGCAGCACCACTCCATACCGGCCCTGTTGAGGCGACCATTCCGTGGCCGCCAACTCCCGGAGTCCAATCTGGACCGACGCCCCGGCCGCATTCCAAAAAAGAAAGATCGCCAGGGCAAGAATGGCGAGGATCGGCACGAGACCGAGCCCCATCGCGCCCACCCAAAACCACCGTGTCTTATTCCACCGGAACATAATTTCCCTGGCGAATGATCGCCTTTCCCTCCGGGCTGCGCAGAAAATCCAGCAGGACGCGGCTGCCGCCCTTCGGCTCTCCTTTGGAGATTAGGTAGAGCGGATGAAAAAGGGGATAAGTCTTGTTCGTAACGTTCTCCATCACCGGCTCGATGCCGTTGAATTTGACCAGGCGGACAGGCTGGCCGGCTTCGGCTGCCTTGATCACTTCACCCAGGCTCACGTAGCCAATGGCGTTGGCGGTATTGGCGATCACGCGGATGACTTGGGCGTTGTCGCCCGCGGTCACGTCCGTGAACCTCGTCATCTCGTCCGGCGTCAGTCCGGTGTAATTCATGAAGACCTCGCGGAGCGCGTGACCCTCGGCTTTGTGGACCACGACAATGCGATCATTTCGCCCGCCGAAGCTGGACCAATTCGTGATTTGCTTGCGATAGATTTGCTGCAACTGCTCGGTCGTCACGCCGGAGATTTGATTGGACGCATGCACGACGATGCCTACCCCGTCGTAGGCGATCGGGAACGCAATGACCTGCGCTTTTTCCTCCGGGGTGAGCTCACGGGCCATCGCCCCAAGACTGTTGCGTCCCGCGATGCAATCTTCGAAACCTCGGGTGCTTCCTCCCCCCTGGCCCATCACGTTAAGCCCCTTCGTGCGGCGCAACTCCTCCGCCGCCATCTGCACGATGGGATAAACCGTACTAGCGCCGGTGACGACGACCTGCTCCGCCTGCGGCCGGCGACAGCCGCCGGTAAACAAAAAGGCGAAGGCGAAAAGGCCCGCCGCGAGGAAAAGCGACCGCCGTTTTTTCATGAGCTGGAGGGATGGCAACGATCGCGTTTCACACAACTGTTCCTTTGGGCCGGGGAGCGAAACGTAACGAGTCGATGTCAGGAGTGCCATGCAAAAAATGATGCGGGTGCTTTGGTGAACCGTTATGAGATCGGGAGCTCGTTGATCAATCTTGCGCGGTGGCTCGTTCGATGGCGCGCCAGGACCAGCGCCCGGCCGTTCTGCCTGATTTGGTCCGATTCGGCCCGATGCTCTTCGCGAAACAAAAAGCGCACCCGTTCTTCCAGGTCCCGATCGCTCACCGGGAAATAATGGACTCCGGGGAAGAACCCCAATTGCTTTAAGGGTTCTTCGAGGGCGATATCCGCGACCAGAAGCGCGCCGGTGGCTGGAATCTCGAAATGCTTGGCAACGGCATACCGGTAAAGCGAGCAATCAGTAAAGGCGGCGCGGTGCTCCCAAATTCGCCTGGCAAAGGCACGCCCGACCCGGCCATCGTCCGTGTAATTGTATTCGCAGTGGTAGCCGGGATGCTCATGCCGAATGATTTTTTTGAAGCCGCTCTCTTTCAAGGCATTCAGCCTTTCCCGCAACGGGTAGTGTTCGGTTATGGCTCCGCTTAAAAAGAATTTGTTTCGGGGCGCGGAGTTGGCGGCGAGCGTGAAATCGGGAGACGCGGAATGCGGCAGCCAGACGATGCGCCGGCTCTTCGCCACCTTGGGAAAAAATTCTTCGAAGCGATAGGCGTAAGTCGACAGTACTGTGTCGCACAACCGAAATGCTTTCTCTTGGAGAGCCATCGTCCCGAGGTGATGAAGGTCGTCGGCGACGAACCATTTGGCGGTGTTTAACTTTTTCAGCTCGCGTTCGTGCGTGCACAAAAAAACGTGGCCGCACCAGAAAAGAATTACCTCCGGGAGTTCTCCGCAATGGCGCACGATCTCCTCTCGCATCGCTCCGCCCCACAATGCGGAAGGCTCCAGATGCTGCCAGCCGTGGGCGGCGATCAGCTCGCGCATGATGTAGGCAAACTCGCGGCTTACAAAATGCGAGTAGGCGCCCAAGTCGGCGACGATCAGACGCATGGCATCCAGGCGAGTTAGTTGAGTGACACCCAGGTGGAAGGGAGAATAACCGATTTTCGCTGCAGATCGATGCCCACCACGTGGACCCCGCTCGCGCCGATCCGCCGATTCTGGGTGAAAGTAACGGCGGGCGTCTGTTCGGTGTTGAAGTCGTAAAGAGTCTCCAGGATCTCAACGAGCTTTTCGCGGCTCAGTTCCTTTCCCGCCTGCCGCAATCCATGCACAAGCAATTTCGCTGAGGAGAGCGCCGTGCGGGAGAAGCCGCCGTCGGAAGCAGGCGCTTCGCCGGCCAGCTTCAAGAACTCGCTTCTGCCCGCGGACGTTTGATCGGAGGGGAGGGTAGGGAACGAGCAAAAAATGCGACCGGCGAAGCCCGGCGGCGCGGAGAGGAGCTCTGGTCCGGCGAGCACATTGGGCGCGAAGAGAAACGGATACGAACCGGCGCCGGTGGCAGCACGGTAAAGTTGATCCAAGCCGCTCGCGGGGGCGAACCAGAAGACCGCATCGACGCTGCCGCTGCGCAAAAGGGCGCTCCAGTCCGGCATGGAATTTTCCGCGAGGATTACCTCGCGCGGAGCGGGCCAGCCGGCTGCAATTAGACTTTGGCCGATTGCTCTCTTCGCGGCGCTGGTCGCGTTATCGCCGTCGCGCTGGACCAGAAGCGCGCCGGAATGTCTTAGCTTCGGGAGTTGCGTCGCGAAGCGGGCCAGCGCTTCGCCCTGCCCTGCCAATCCAGCCAGCAAATGGAACACGTAGCGGTGTCGCGCAGGTCCGTCTGCCGCATTGATTGCGATCGGTCCGATGAGCGGCACTTTGTTCTCATCGAGATAACGGCCGATTTCCTCTTCACAACCGGTTACATAACTTGAGATCAAGGCAAACGGCTGCTCGGCTTCAACAAAATCGCGAATGACTCCGGCGCGCGCCGCGACTTCGGCGGAAGCGCTGACAAAAGTGAACTGAAGCTGCCGGCCATAAAGGCCGCCTTGCTCGTTAACCTGAAGGGCGAAGGCCGTGATGATTTCGCGAATCCCCCGGGCCGAACCAGGGCCGCTCCCGGGCGGCAGGATAACTCCGATTTTCAAGGACTTCTCGGTCACACCCGGATCGGCTTCGCGGCCTAGCACCTCGAGGTAAGCCACCAGATCGGCGGCTTGTTCGTGCGTCAGCCGGTAACGCGGCATCGCCGGGTCGAGCCGATTCCCGCTCGCATCGATTCCCAGCGTAATCGACCTAACGAGCAGTTTCCCGGAGTAAGCGTTGCGCCGGCGCCCAGCTGGTCCACTGGTGGTGGCCTTGGTCAGTTCCTCCCAGCGAATATTTGCCGGGGTGACTCCTCCCTCGGCTTTGCCACGGCCATCGCTGCCGTGACAATTCATGCACTTGAGAATGCTCGCCGGCACGTCCATGGCCGGATCGCCGACGCTCGCGGTCAGCGGCGCTCCATCCACTGGAACGCCAGTTAAATAAATCTGGCGGCCGCGACTGATCGCGGCAGATCGCTCGGGATCCTCGGCGGCCAGGGTGAAAGCGCATATTGCGGGCAGGAGCGCGCTGACCAGCCCCGCGCGCCTACGGTTTAGCCTTGTTCTCATCATCCAGGACGGAACGGAAGCTGACCGCAATATCTTCGTTTTGCGCAAGTCCAAGCACCTTTTTCCACAAACCGGTGCGGTCATTTCCCATGATGAGTAAGTTGGAATGGTCCTCCCTGACCTCGACGTACTGGCCGAACTTGCCCAGCGCCTGCTCGACCGCCTCACGGTCCCCGGTGAGAAAATGCCAGCCCGGTTTCGCGTGGAGTCCTTGCGCGTAGATCTTGAGCTTGGCAGGCGTATCCGTAAGGGGATCCACCGAGATGGAGAGAAAGCTCACATCCTTGCCCAGACGGTCGCCCGCCACGGCCTGGAGCTCCGCGAGTTTTGGCATGATCACAGAGCAAACACCCTGGCAACTGGAGAAAAATGCATTCACGACCACGACCTTTCCTTTCAGCAGGTCATCGTAGAGCCTCAACTTTTCGCCGTTCTGGTCGGTCAACACGGCACTGCCAAAGTACTTCTGCGCGGGGGCGGGCTTGTCCGCGAGATTGATGAGCTCGGAATAAAGTTTGTCGGGCGCGGTAATGTCGTCGTAAGCGCGCCTCCATTCGCCCGTCCGCAAGTTTCCGAGCAGCACCACCGGCGCGTTATGATTGGTGGCATCGAGCACCTTGAGCAGATTTTCAATCTTCCCTTTTTCGCCGGTGAGCAGACTCCAGCCGGGGCGCGCGCCAAATTGTTCGCCCCATTGTTTCATCCGGGCGGGCGTGTCGGTGACGGGATCGATGCTAATGGAGACGAGCGAAATATCCTGGCCGAGCCGCTCGCCCAGCCGGTCTTGGAGTTTGGCAAAAGCAGCGCCCATGATGGGACAGATGGCGCGGCACGTCGTAAAGATGAATTGAATCGCAACTGTCTTTTGTCCGAGCACATCGCTCTTGAACCGAATCTCCCGGCCATTCTGATCCAGGAGCGTTGGGTCGGGCACATCCAGCGTAGTCTGCGATGGCGCGGCGAGGCCAAACAAACTCCCGCCGCAGAGCAAGACCGCGGCTAGAAGGATTTTAGGCTTCCCGATCATGTGGCGCCCATTTTGTCTACTCATTCTTGTTCCCTGCCGCACTGTCCGAACTGGCCGGAGCAATCCGCAATACCGGATAGTTTGCGCTTCCGAACTGCACATTGAGCGAAAGGCATTGCGCGTGCGCGTAATAGACCCCCGGCCCGGGGGGCGTCACGGTCACGGTATAGACGCCGTCACCCTCCTCTTTCGCTACCTGGCGCTCATGCCAATTTCCCGCTGTCATGATCATGATCACCATATCGCGCAGCGCCGCGACGGGCTTGTTGCTTTTCTTGTCCGTAACCCGAAATCTGAATGTCGCGGTCCCACCTGCCTTTATGGGCATCGTCGGCACGAGCGGCGTGATCACCACTTTCGGCGCGTTTTGTTCGGCTTCAAGCTTGGGGTTTGGCGCGACGGCTAACTCAAAGCCGTCAACAATCTTGGGCGAGTCGAGAAAAAAGATGACGTCATAAACGCCCGGCTTTCCCACCTTGGCCACGGTTTCATAAACCCCAGGCGTGCCGCGCTCGCGCAGGCTGCGATCCACCACCTGCACGGCCATCGGCTCTCGACTGTAATTAATGAAGGTGCCCATCGGCGCCGCCATTCCTTCTTTATAGTAATACACTTCGCGGTCGAGCGTGCCGGCCACCAGGACGGCGCCTTCTCCAGGCAGAGGCACGATGCGGGCGGCGGGGCTGCCGTGCCACGTCTCGCCGAGTGGGTGCTGGCCCGCGGGAAAGGTGACTACCGTGAGTGGTTGGCCGCGCCGGCCGATCTGCCCGAGCGGGAGCATGAAGATTTCCGTCCCGACAAGATGGTTGATGTAGGCAAGATCTCCCGAAAACGAAATTTGAAACGGCGCCCGGCCCACCGTTCCGGTTTGAATGATTTCGGCAGATGACGTTTCAATGATCTCGACCGTGTCCTTTTTCCGATTGACCGCGAGGATGTGCCGCCCGCCCGGCGCGGCCGCAATGTCGGCGAGGCCCCCCTGTGTCCGGATGGTCTTCGTCAGCGACAAGGTTTTTCCATTAACCACCGCCACTTCACCAGACGCGGCTGCTACGTAAAGCGCATCGGCCAATTCTGAATACGTCGCGGCGACCGCCCCGCGGCCAATCTTGATTTCCTTCGCTTTCGCGAGCGCATGCGTGTCGACAGCCGAGACAAAATCGTCCTCGCTGTTGGTGACGAACACGAAGCTGCTATTGGGCGTCACAACGATGTCGTGATGACCGCGGCCGATCGGCAGCGTGGCGACGGGTGCGAAAGTATCCGCGCGGAACGCTGCCACGCTTGCTTCCGGCGCGCCTTCGCCGGCCGCCCAAAGATATTGTCCATCGGGTTGGAGCGCGAGCCGGGCAGGGTGCAGTCCGGCGTCGATATAGTGCGACACTTCCCAGCGGGAAGTATCGATCACCGCGATCTGCTTCTTTTCCGGAATTGAAACGAAGAGCTTCGCCTGGTCCTGCGTCAGCGCCCAGTCGTAGCCATTTGCCGGAAGCGGAATGAGGGCGAGCAGCTTCGTGTTCCCGAAACCGAAAAGCGGATCGACGACGGAAATAGTCGCGTCGCTGTTCAAGGCGAGGACGTAAAACGAATTCAAATCGAGATCGGCCTGGCCGAAGACGCCGCCGGTGATGAATCTTGCCGCCTTTACTGTGGCCGCGTTTGCCGCCGGAATTTCGCCTTCCTGGCGTAGGCTCAACCAAGCTCGGGCGGTGGCGCCGCGGATGGGAACTTTTCCCGTGGAATCGGTGATGGTGAACCGAAACCGCGCCGCATCGCCTTCCTGAAACGAATCGCCCCGCACGTCGGGACCAGCCACGCGCGTCGCCTCAAAAGTGACGCGAATTCCCTTTTCCTCGATTGTGCGGCGAACCGGTTCCGGGTTCGCGGCGTTCGTCGCGGCCGGCGAGGCGACGCCCAGGAGAATTACCAGCGCCTTCGACAAGAACGAAGTCATGCCGGCAAGTTGGGGGGTTTTCCGAAGCACGGGCGCGAGCGTATGGAATTTCCCGATCCTGCTTCAATCTAAATTTGTCGGAGTTTAAGCTTGGCGCGCCTGGTCTTTTAATTGGAAATGAAGATGGCATGGCCCCATCTCCTCCCGGCGAGACCATCGGTGGCCGCGCGACAACCCGGGCGCTTCCCGCCCATCTGGCGCGGGTGATGAAAACCCGGTTTCCCGGCGAGGCCCGCGCCGCTTTTTTTGCAGGCGCCTTTTTAGCGCTAGATCATTACGACAGACGCTTCGCCGCGGAATTGGTGTTGCTGGGTCGCGGGCGCGGCGGCGCTTCGTGGAACCTCCGTTTGCTTTGCGCGACGATGCTGGCCGATCAATGCCTGCGGCTAACGGCTGACGCCGTCGTTGAGCTGACTTTTCTCTTTGGCAAACTGGGATTACTGACACCGCGCTCGCCCGCCGTGGATGCCGACGTGCTGCGACAAGGTTACACTTCGACCCAACTCTCCAAATTCAGCGCCGAATTTCTGCACCATCTCACCCGACTCGAGCGAATCCACCGCAGGCTCCGCGGTTTTCGAACCACGGCGAAGGCGTGGGATGACTTTATTGTTGTCTCACGCGATCCCTGCAAAGTGCCTCTAGCGCGGTATCTATTCGCGCCGGCGGAAGTGGTGGAGCGCGTCGTGCAACAGCTGCAAGTCTCCTCGGGGCTGCCCTCGCCGCTGGAAGAGGCCGCCGAAGACGACGCGCGACGGTATCTGTCGCACCTGCCCGCTTATGAAAATGAAATCGTGCGCCGGCTGACCGAGGATGCGCACATTTATTGGAGCTGCGACCGGACTTCCTCCGAGATCAATCGGCTCGTTGAGAAGCCTCTTGGCGCCGTCGCCTCTGTGGTGAAACCGCCGGGCAGCGCGCTGGAGTTCGAGATTAAGCGGACCGGCATTGGCGGGCCGTTTCCGCTTGGGGCTGTCCACATCGGCGTCAACGGCAATCCCGTGCCGCCGTCGCATCGCCTGCAAGGAGGCGCCTCCACCGCGAGCTTGCGCTGGGAGTCGAACCACACCGCGATCTTGTCGGCAGTCTATCGAGCGGTCCACCACCGCGAAGCACCCATCTCGAAGGTGCTGGCGCTCGCGACCTATCGCACCGTGCCGTGCCAGCGGCGCGATGTGCACCTGCTCGACTACTTCACGAGTCCCGAAATTTTCGGGCCCGGTTATCGAAAGATGAGGCAGCAGATGAAGCAGTGCGTCTCCGCGTTCGATCAGGAATTTGGCGACGACTTCGCGCATTTGCCGGGGGAGCTGGGACTCACCGGTCGTTTTCTTTATCACGTGGTTCCAGGCCAGGGACTGCTGGCGCAGACCACCTCATTTCGGCTGGATACCCTCGCCGGCTACTTCTCACCCTCCGGCGCAGAGACCTATTTCCAGCGCGGGCTGAAGCGCGAGAGCTATTCCCGCGACGAGGCGCGAGGCTTTGCCGATGCCCTGCTCGATGAAGTGCTCGGCGTTTATGCAGCGCCCGACGCAAGGTATGTGGATCACGCACAATACCTCGCGGCGGCCTTTGCCATCCCGGAAAACCGACGCCAGGCCGACAGCATGCACGAACAGGCGGTCTCGGATCTTGGCCAACTCTGGGGTACGGTCCTCGCCCTCGGAGGTTTTACTTATGGAGAATCATTCGTCGGCCGGAATATGGGGCTGAAGAGTTCGTTCGCTGGGGGCGAATGGACTTCCCGCCTCGCCTCGATGGATCATGATAACTTGTATCTCCCCGATGACGAGGAGGACGTTTTCTGGGCTCAAGGCGCCTTGCGCACGGCGGAGCTGGATGAGTTTTTCATCTGCAGCACTCCGGGACGCCCCCAGCAATTAACCCGATGCACCCTGTATTATCTGCAACAAATCTATCGCCTCGAGTCCGACGACTCCCCTGCGGCAAGCCGCCGCTGCCTGGAATTCGCCATGGGCACAGCCTACCGTCAGACGCGCCGGGCCCTGGAGCAAGAACCACAGATGCAGCGGCTCTTCTCGGGGTCGTATCTGCGGCACCTGCGCGATTGGCACGTAGTCGTGGCGGATTACCTGACCACCGTGCCCGAAGCCGGCGCGGCCGAGTTCAAGGCTTGGAAAGACCGCACCCGGGTCTACCTCACCGAACGCAAATATGGCGAGGTGGTGAAGAACTATTGCAAGGCGCTGGAAGAGCACGGCGATTTCGTCCGGCGTTACTCCTTCCTTTACCTGCCACCGCAGCCCTGATCGACAAAACAAGTCCCCGCCATGAAGATTCACCTCGTTTCGGGCCACGAGTATCCGGCGCGGCTTGACGGCCTGTCCTCTTGCCGAGTCGCCGATGGCCTGGCGAAAGGGCTGGCCGAGCTGGGGCATCAGGTAAGCTATGAGATCCCCTGCGAGTCCGCCGAGCCCCTGCCGGACGGAGTTCAGCTCGTTCACGAAAGGCGCTTCGACGTCGACATCATGTGGTTCAATGGAGTCGGTGCGGAGCGATTCCCAAAAACGCGCGGGATTCCCTGGCTGAGAACCGTGCACGCACCGGACCAGTCATGGGCCCCCCATCTTCGTGACAATTGGATGTTTGTCTCCGCCTCGCACGCGGCTTTCTTCGGCCGAGAGCGTTATGTCCGCAATGGCATCGACCCAAGTGAGTACTGCTACGGCGAGCCGAAGGATGACTATTTCCTTTTCATGGTGGCCGATCTTTCGGTGCTGCAACTCAAGGGCTTCCAGATCGCTCGAGAGCTGGTCCGTGCTTGCGGAATACGGCTGGTGGTGGTCGGGGCGATCCCAGAATCCGCCATGGCCGAACAATACGAGCGGATGTTTGCCGAAGACGGCATTCAGTACGCGGGCTACGTCTCCGGCCGGCGGAAGGCGCAGCTGCTCGCCCACGCCCGCGCACTTCTTTTTCCAACACAGGCGGATGAAGCGTTCGGCTTGGTCGTCGCGGAGGCATTGATGTCGGGGACTCCCGTCATTTGCAGCGATCGCGGAGCCTGTCCCGAGTTGGTTCGGCCCGAGGTCGGATTCATCTGCTCCACCTTTGAGGAATATGTGTCGGCGCTCGCACAGGTGGACCGCATTTCGCCCCTCGCCTGCCGCATCTTTGCCTTGGAGAATTATCATTACCTCAGGATGGCGCGGGAGTACCTCGCCGAGTTCGAGAAGGAGATTGTCAATTGGGCGTCCCCGGCCTGGAGAGCAAAGGTGAGCGAATGCTCGCGGTGGGTGGACCTGGAGCTTCGCGGGCGGCGTTTCTCCGTGGGAATTCCTTGGAGTTGTTTGTCACAATAATGCGAATCTTACTGGCGGCGCCTCATAACTATCCCGCCCGCGAATCCGTGGGCAGTGGCTTGCGGCCGAAAGAGTTTCCTTCCGGATCCGGCGCCATGATGCACGATCTCATCGCCAAAGGCTTGGGGGAGCTTGGCCATGACGTTTGCTATCTGGTGCCACACGCCGTGGACGAGCGTCCGGCGATGGGCATCACGCTGATCGCTAAGCCGGTGCGCGACGCGGAGGTGCTGCACACCTATTCAAATTTCAATATGGATCTAGCGCACGAATGGCAAGCGCAAGGCAAACCCTGGGTCGCCACCTGGCATATGAACCACGAGGCCTATCCTGAATTGCGGCGCGCCTTGGAAGCGGGCGGAAAAGAGCGTCCGCCCTCGGGTGACAATTGGATCTTTGTCTCTCGCACCCTCGCCCAGCTGTATGGCCGTGAGCGATACGTCTGCAACGGCATCGATCCAGGAGAATATAGTTTTTCCGAGGCCAAAGACGATTATCTGCTTTTCATGTCGTCGATGGACTGGTGTTTCCCGAAAGGCCTCGATGTAGCACTCTCACTCTCGGTCCAATTGGGTTTCAAGCTGGTGGTCGCAGGCACTTCTTCGGATCAGGAGCGGATAAACTCGGTCGTGGAGATGTGCCGGCAGGCGAAAGCCGATTATGTCGGCGACGTGCGCGGCAGTGCAAAAGCGGATTTGCTCGCAGGAGCCAGGGCCTTCCTCTTTCCGACCAGAGTGGATGAAGCTTTTGGACTCGGGATGGTGGAAGCGCTCATGTCAGGCACGCCCGTCATTTGCAGTAACCTGGGCGCATGTCCCGAGATCGTTTCCTCTGAAGTCGGGTTCGTCTGCGCAGCGCCGCAGGACTATATTGAGGCGATCGGCAGGATCGGCGAGATCTCTCCGGCCGCGTGCCGTGCCAAGGCCATGAACGAATATCATTACCTGCGGATGGCTCGAGATTACGTAAGGGAGTATGAGCGAGAAATTCTACGCTGCGGGTGACCGTGGGCGGAACAGGCCGCCTCACTTTCCCGCCGTGGCCGCAGCCTTGCCCTTACGACGGGAAAGTCGCGATCACATCCAGCATGACAAGCGCTCCGTGGGGCAAGTTTCCTTCGAACACGGTGCGGACGGGATTGCAGACGATCCGATCGTCTGGCAGCCACGCGGCGTAAAGCTGATCGACCTTGAGGAAGTCTTTCATGTCGCTCAAGATCAGGGTGGATTTGATGATGCCGGCCGTTGAACAGCCTGACGCATTGAGCACGGCGGTGATATTAGCAAAGACGCGATTCGTCTGCGCTTCCAATCCGTCTTCCAACCTGCCCGTATCCCGGTTTCTGCCAGTCTGTCCGGTGACGAAAACGAGATTGCCGGTGCGGATGGCTTGAGTGTAGGTGCCGGTGGCTGGCGGAGCGGCGTTAGTCTGAATTCGAATCTTATCTGGCATGGCCTTGGGGTGAGCTAGTTTTGATAGTCTAGCGGTTTCGAAAAGGCAAGGAGGCGCTGTTCGCCCTCTCGAACGAGTGGGAGGACCTCTCTGCCGAAACGCGTCACCTCGTCCATTTCTGGCCAGCCGGACATGATGAATTGGCTGACCCCGACGCGCTTATATTCGAGCAGGACTTCGGCGATCTCGCGAGGAGTTCCCAGGAGTGTGGTCCATACCGGACCGCACAAAGGGACGAGACCGGTCCAAAGCGATTGACCAATAAAGGCGTCTTCCAGTTGGGCGGAGTTCCGATACATCGCCGAATCGTCACGCTGGTCACGACCCCTGTTGCTCATCGCGGCTTGACAATGCGGAATGAGCGATTCGGCGACCGCGACGGCTTCCTCTCTCGTTGGCCGGCACAGAATGCAGAGCCGCAAGCCTACGTCGACGCCCGCCGCGCGGCTTTGCGCGACGATCGGCGCGAGCGTTTCCGGAGCCTCGGCGCAACGAAGCCAACAGGTGCCTTGCGACAGCGTCAACTTTTTAGCTGCCTCCGAATGTCCGGAGACATAAATCTCAGGAGTTGTTCGATTGCGACTGAAAAACGGAGTGGGGAAATATCCTTGTTCAACACGATAGAACCGGCCTTGGAAATCGATCCGGGCAGTCCGGTCTCGCCAGAAGGAGTGACAAACCTCGAGAAATTCCTCCGCGCGGGCATACCTGTCATCATGTTCCAGAAAGTCGCCGTAAGCGTGCTGCTCGGCGCGCGAGCTGCCTGCGACCAGATTCAAGGCGACCCGCCCATTCACCAGAATGGAGAGGGTGTTGAACTGCTGCACGAACGTGGTCGGCTTAGAGAGCCCTGAACGGTAGGCCACGATGAACTTAAGCTTCTCCACCGATTGCCCAAGCGCGCAGGTCACCAGCATAGGGTCGGGTTCGCAGCGACTGAACGAGATCAGCACCGATTCGATCCCCGCCTGCTCGGCCGCCCGCGCAAAGCGTTCCCATCCCTCCAGATCCGGCCTGGAGGCAGGGGAGTGCTCGAGCGTCTTTTCGACCCGAAAGCGCGCGGCCTCTTCGGGCGTTTTCATGGCTGCTCCACCGGCTTCGGGGAGCATCCAGTGAAAACGCAGTCGCCGTTCTATTGTGACCACCTCGCCGCGCTTCATCTGAAGCGGATCTGCGCGCCGAGACACTAGTTTAACGACGCGACCTCGTAGGGCTCGCGCTTGGGCAGAACCCCGTGCGCTTTGGCCCATTCCTGCAAAGCCCACGGCTTGGTATCGATGTCGGGATAGCCTCCGAGCAACTGGCGCGTAATGAGATCAGCCCCGGCGAGGCGTTCCGGGTCGGGCGGATCAAGGTAAATTTCCGGTTTCATCCATCGGTACGCATAGCCGTAAATCACCACCTTTGAGGTGCGGTCGGAACGATTCGGGGCCGCCGTGTGGAAGATCCGATTCTCAAAGAGAAGAGCGTCGCCGGCGTTCATCTTCAAATCGCACACCTCGATCCCTTGCGGATCGACTGCATCGTCTGGGACGACCAGCGGCACTTCGCGCATATGAGTGCCGCGCGCCATGAGCGTCAATCCGGAGGCAGGCCGGTGGAAATCCGTCAGGCTATAGCTGACCTTGATCCCAGCGCGGGGGAGTCCTCGGTTTCCCAGATCTTCAGGCATGCGAATGTCACGATGCCAACCGCGACGGAAGCTTTCGCCGTCCGGATTCTCCGGCCTTTTGTAAGTGAGGGATGTCGAATGAAGTTGGATGTTCGGCCCTAGCAATTGCACGATCAGCGGGACGACTGGCGAGCTGGTGACAAGATCGACCATCGCTTGCTCTTCCAGCAAGCCCGGCCGCTGATCGAGGTGATTGTATTCCGTTCGGTCAAATACCGGCGGCTTCTTGAGAAAGGAATGCGCGATTCGGTCGCCTGCGTCGAGCAATCGCTCCACCGTTTCCGGAGCGAGCGCCTCTCTAACCACGAGGAAGCCATCCTCATCAAACGAGCGACGCTGCTCGGGCGTAAGGGGAACGAATTTCATAGCTTTCTCCTTTCAGTCCAAGTCAACCCACGACCCGGCTTTGATGATGGTTCCCGCGATCATGTGGCGCAGCCCGGAGTGATGCAATACTTTCTTCAACACCTCCCCATCGGCATGCTTGGCGAGCATATCCAAACTTGAGAGGATGAGAGCGCATGAAAGTCGAACCTCCGAGCAGTTTCAACCAGCACATTTTTTTCGAGGCGAAATCGGTCTTTTACGGAACGGACGACGGCTATCAGGATGGATCTTGTACCGAGTTTCAACTTTACGAAGATTTTTACCAGAGCGTCACGAGCGAACGGCGCGACAAGATTCACCTCGTCAGCGCCGTCGGCGGACTCTACGGGTTGAATCTGATCTCCCTCTGGCGGCCGCGAGAGATAACGTTTTTCGATATCAACCCGCACGCGACTGCTTATTTCGAGCTCATTCGCAAGGTATTCGCCGTCAGCTCGAGCAAGCAAAACTTTCTCGATCGCCTAAGCCACCAGGATTACGAGGTCGATAATCCTGCGGAAGAACTGATCCGGGAAAACCTGGCGTTGAAGCAACAGGGGACTTTACCGAGATCGAGAGGATCGAGCTACAAGCGGTCCCTCGAGGTAAGTTGGAAACACGCGCTCGACCACTTTGATCTAACCAAGGGCCTCCTCGCCGACGTCCCGCTCCAGGTTCGCACGGAGAGCATTGACAGCGATAATTTTACCAGCTTCATCCGGGATTTGGAAAATGTTTGGATGTACTGCTCGAACATCGTCGAGTTTACGTTCGGCGGCCTGCGCTTCCACCATCCTGCCAACGCGGCCATAGTTTCTCTCGTCTACCCGGGCCAGGTTGAGTTGCTCGATCTTGCTCCGTTTGGAGACCGCCCAGTCGAAGTGCGTCTTGAGATTCCGCTCAAAGCCTCCGTGGTGGACGCACCGCTGAGTCCGGTGAATCTTCCATCCGAGATCGCCGACGAGAAGGGCATCCAGCTCGCAAATTTTTGCCGCGACGAGCTCAGGCTCGCGCCGGATGGCCGGCTCCTGGATATCGGCTGTAATTTTGGGCGACTCCCGATCGCGCTCGGCGACTATCTCGATCGAGGAGGTGGAGAATATGAAGGCTTCGATCCGCAGCGGGAGCATGTCCTTTGGGCCAGGCAAAATTGGATGCCCAAGCACAAGAGCACCTCGTTGCACATCGCGAATATCCGCAATCGAATCTACAATCCCGGTGGCGCGCTTAGCCCGACGGAGTTTCGCTTTCCTTATCAAGATGGAAGATTCGATCTGGTGGTCGCCCACTCGCTGTTTCCCTATCTCCTGGCGGAAGAATTCGAACACTACGCGGCCGAGATAGCGCGGGTGCTGAAACCGGGCGGCCGGCTGCTGGCCACGTTCTTCCTTATGGACGAAGAGGCCCGGGAGGTCACCCGCTCATTGGCCGATCCACATTATTTTCGATACTCCACGGGACCGATCACGTTCACGGGGCCGAACCGTGGCGGCCTCGGCGCCTATGATGAGGAATATGTGCGCCAGGTTTTGCGCAGAAAAGGGATTGAGGCGGGGCCGCCGATCTTCGGCTCCTGGCGAGGCCGGGCTGGCGCGCGTTTCTGGGAAGATGCGCTCGTCGGCCTAAAGCAGCAGCGGGGTCAGGCGGGAGGTGAGGAAGCCTCGGCCGCGGTTTAGGGGATCGCGGCAATGGCATCGATCTGAACCAAGGCGCCCCCCGGAAGATTCTTCGATGCGAAAGCGTTGCAAGCGGGGAGGGGGATTGTCTCGCGCGCGGGACTCCATTGCGCATAGATCTCGTCCACCCGTTTGAAGTGTCCGATCTCGGAAAACATCAACGTCACGGCCACAATGTCTTTCCTGTCGCATCCGGCCGCGGCTAAAATCGCGTCGAGATTTGCGAGCATCCGTTCGGTTTGCGCATCGAGACCCTCTGCGAGAGATCCGGTGGCCGGATCGCATCCGGTCTGTCCGCTCACATAGACTAGGTTCTCACAGCGGATCGCCTGGGATTGATTGCGCAGAGCAGGCGCTCGGTCGACAGCGATCTGGATTTTATTTTCCATCACGAGAGTTCTTCGCATCGTTGCCTTCGCCTTTGGAAAGCCAAGGTTGCCCATGGCCACCGAAGTTCCCTGTGAGCAACGGATGGTATCGGAGGACCCTCTGCACTTCGTGCTCGAGAACAAAGTTCCGATAAATCCGCTCCTTCCCGCCGCCATGGGCCGACCAGATGGCGGCCTCGCGCGAGCATTGATTGCAGCAAAAGCGGTGAAAGGGGATGACCGCGCAGTTCACCCGCGCGTCCTCGCTGGCCGCAAGCAGGGTGCATTGGTCCCAGAACCATTCACCCGGCCGGTGCTCATGGAGCGCGTTCGGATGGCAGTCCCATTTGGCCCAGCTATCTACCAGCTCCCGTCCCTCGCGACGGACCAGCACAATCCCCGAAGGCGTGAAGAGATGCGGGTAGACCCGCCCCTCCCACACGCCATTCGTCATCAACAAGGCCGCTTGATGGCCCTCGAGGAGCGACCAGAGATCGGTGAGGGAGCGCCGCACGAGCATGTCGGCATCGAACATGCCAAACCACGGCTCGTCCGGAAAGGTATCGAGCGCCTTTTGTAACACCATCGTCTTCCGGCGCGCCATCTCCGTCCGCAGCGAACCGTTGTGGGCGATCGTTTCACTCGTCACCAGGATCTGCGGGTGCGCTCGCCTCAGCTCCGCCATCTGTCGGCCCCTCAAATTCACCGTGTCCGCCAGCACTTGCTGGCGCGGCTCGTGCAAGGCGAGAGACCGGACCATCAGGAGACCCCAATGATAATAGACGCCATCGAACTGCAGGACGATCATGATCGTAATCGCGACAGAGTTTACGCGGCCACCAGGCTTCCGATGAGGTACTCGCGTTTCAGTTTTTCGTAGAGGCACTCGGAATTGTGCGCGGCGTTCTTGTTGCGCCCGCTACGACGCCACATCTCGTTCCACAAATGGATGGCGTGCGTCTGTTCGTTGAAGCAGAACTCAGCGGGTGAGAGCAGTGCTTCCCATTCATCATAGGCGAGCGGACAGAATACCTCCGCGGCTTGCAGATGCGCGCCGAGCCCAAACTTGGTGATCGCGCGCGCCATCAGCTTTGGGCCGAACTGGCCCCAAGCCGCACGCGCAGGGTCCGCGCAAGACAAACAGACATGCCAGTTGAAGGCCATGATGTCGCTGCCGGCGGGCACCTTGATCACCGCGCTCGCCGCCACTTCCCCGCCGGGGATTCGTTCGGTAGCAAAAACATAAGGCGCGTCGAACGCGAATGGCTTTACGCAAACGACATCGGTATCGACCCACCAACCGCCCTTTCGCAGCAGCAGCCGATAACGAAAAAAGTTCGAAAACCCGGCATAGCTGGGGTGCTGCTGGTATTGGAAAATCGCTGCTTTAGGCAAGATCTCTTCCGCATTTTTTTGCACCGCGCCTTTCGGCAGATGGCCAACTTCGCCATAGCTATAAAGATGATACTCGTGGCCGTGCGCGAGAAACGAGGCAATCGAAAGCTGCTCCATCGGCGAAAGGTCGCCTTCGATCCAAAGACTCTGGATGGGATCTGTCATGGAATCGTCCCCACGCACGGCCCCGACGAGATGAGGGTCGCTACGGAGAAGACAAAGAAGCGCTCTGGCCGCTTTGCGTGACGCGCTTTTCCGTGGATGGTGGCGCCGTGGCGGGGGTGACTCTGAACAAGCCCCACGTGCCGGCGATCCCGGCAGTCTGATAGGTAGTATAGAGATAGTCGCCCGCAATTCTGCTTTGGCCGCCGGCGCTCGGGAAGAGCAGATCGAATTTCTGTCCCACGCCGGCCTGCTGGGCGCCCTGGGTTTGCGAAAGCGGATTGCCCCCGATCTTCGTTGAATCGGCGATGTAGGGCTCTTCCTGCCACGGATGGCCTTGGACCATGAACACGGGTCCGGCGGTTACCGCATTGCTCGTGGTCGTGCCCGGGATGAGCAGCCGAAAGCGCACCGGAGTTCCAGCGGCGGCTGTGAACACCGGCGTCACCGGGTCCGTTTGCGCGTCGTTCATCGTGTTGGAAAACGCCTGGGAAAATCCTTGCGGCGGAGGTTGCGGCAGCCGGCCCGGCGGGCCGCGAAGCCCAAACGGCTCCGAGCGATAATTGATCGCCCCGACGATGCTGTTGACAACGCCCGTTATCCAGGGACCGGTCGGGTTCGCCGAATTAGCCACCATGTTCTGGTTGATGACCACAAACTCCCGGAAGCTGTCCCCGCCAGGCGTTTTCACAGTAGCGGAGGCGTAAGTCTTTGTCTTTGTCGTTGGATCCACATCCTCTACCCAGGTGGAACTTTCCGGCTCGATAATCAAGGCGCCGACCATGCCAAATTGCGACTGGAGCAAGGGGTCCGCGGAAGTGAGACTGGTGCCGCCGAATTCGATCGGCGTCGTTTTTATCGCCCCGGTCTCATCTTGTTTCACACTTCCCGCGTACCAGTAGTAGTTTTGGCAAGGGAGCGGGCTGCAATCGGGTGAGGGTGTCGGACTCGCGGCAGGTCCCGGCGACACGAGTTTGTCCGTCGGATTGAACCCGACGATCAGGCCATTGGCCTGGACCGGATCGTAGGCGACCAATTGCGGATGCAAGCCCACCTTCGTGGAATTGAACATGACGGCTGCTGGATGGGTAAACGTGCCGAAGGGTGTGCCATAAGGAAGCCTCTGGGCCGTCGTGAACGCAGGATCTGTAGGGACCGGAGGATTTTTCAGCAGGCCAGGATCATTCAGCGCGAAGCCGTTGCGCAGCGTTACCTTGATCCACTCGCCGGCCGCCGCCCGGAGGATCAATGGCTCGACCGGCACTCCTGCCTTCAGCTTTCCACCGTCGAGATCGTCCGTGCGGACATAGATGACGGCGGCGTTCGTCGAGAGCGCAGGGACGCGCGGGTTATAGACGAGCTTGCCGTAAACGGGCTTGCCATCCTTGACCTCGCCAGTCGGGAGCGCGCTCGCCGTCACCGCCGTCACGGCGAAATCCCGTGTCGGACGGCCCGCGTTCTTCGCCTCGGTATAGGCCTGCTGGAACAGGTTCGTGTTCACGGACCCCACCGGCGCGGGGTTGCTCGGTAGAGGCGTCAGGTTCGGGACTACGCCGCCATAGGCGCGCATGATGCCCCAGAGGCCGTTGTTCAAACCCACAATGTCGGAGCTCGGCGCATAGAAGTAATCCGCAAACGGCGGCAGGTCCGGGACTGCTGGATCAGTGTGGGGAAAGACCGTCCCCGGCAGGTCGAAGATCATTTCGTAGTGTTCCGAGAGGCCCATGAGTTGTGCGTTGCGCCAGCCTGAGTTCGTATTGTCGGGCTCAAAGCGCCACTTGACTCCGTGGATCTGGAGCGCGTGCGCCTGGGTATGAGCGCCGACGAGGGTGCGAATCTGCACGCGGTCGTTAGCGTAGGCTTCCAGCAGCGGCGTGTATGGATCGGTCCCCTGCGCGTTCGGCACCAGCATCTCGTTTGGATAACCGGGTACGACGGTCCCACCCTTCTGAGGTTTCCCAACCGGCTGGTTATTGAGCTCCTGATCGACTCGCTGGATGGTGCTACTGAAGGCCAGCGCCAGGTCGGACTGATCTGCGGTGACTGGCGGCGCAGGGGAAGGTTGCGGTAAACCCACTCGGTACGGCACCGGTTCATTGCGGTAGTTGAGCGAATAAGTCCCGAATTGGTTTTGGCTGACAAGTTGCGGATACGGCCACCCATTTCCCGAGTTTGCTCCGTCGGGGGGCGCTTGGAGCGCGAAGTTCGGGTTCGAAAAACCAGGAAGAAAATCGGGCAGATAAACCTGCAGACGCGGTTTGTTGGGACTTCCGTTTTGGGTGGCGCGGGCCACGTATTTCGTCCCGGCGTTGGTTTCATTGGCCGCTTCCGTAATCGTCCAACTCTGGACTGTGGGATCGGTGCCGGGAGGATTCTTCACCACGGTCGCATTCTTCGAGAGCGGAATTCCAAACTCCGAGAATAGATCTGGGAAGCCAGGCACGGTAATCTTCACTGCGGCGCTTACGTTTTCTGTCCTCTTCGCCGGTAGCTTGCCTTCGTTCAGCTCCTTAATGTAGCCGCCGGTCACTTTCTCATTGAAGGACGGGTCGTCCGGGTGACCCGGCGGCGGCTCCGTGATCTGCGGCATACTATGCGCCTGGGCAACGTCGAACAGAGCCGAGGCCAGGTTGTTTACAGCAGGGTCGAACACTGGCGGAGAAGGGGGGAGCGGTTTCTTCGGATCAGGTGTAGGAGTCGGGTAATCGTTTTTGCTCGCGTAGGCCAGTTGCATGTCCTGGAATTCGAGCATGAACTCGCGATAGCTATCCCGCGGGTTTTCCGGCACGATATACGCGTGCCAGCTGGTCGGGCCGCCATCCGCACGCGTATTCATTCGCTCCCCATGCGGCAGGTACCACTCAGAATTCTCCGGCTCGACGACCATGCCGGCGTAAAGGCCCGCCTGTTGATGCGTCGAAGGGCCGAAGTGGTCGTGGCTGAACACCGTCCGCAGCGTCCGATCCACTCCTTCATTGTTGAGTAGCGCGTCGACTTCCCACAACTGGATTGTCGTCTGGGCGCCATTCCATGCTTCCGCATCTGCAACCAATGGCGCAAACACCGAGCCGGGCCTTCCGGGCGGCTTGTTCCACTGTGGGACGGGTGGGACGTCGTTACTAAGCTTGTCGAATGTGCTTCCGGGCGGCGGATAATAATCCCCCACATTCTTCAACTTCAGCTTGGTTTGAAGCGCGGGATCCGGATTCACAAATCCCGTCGCAGGGTCGAAGGCGAATAGTCCGCCTTTCAACGGATCCTTGCCGTTAATGGAATCGATTCGTTCCTGCACTTCATCAGGCGCGAACGTGCCGTCCTCATAGTTGAATCCGTTCCCGGCGCCGTCGGACGCAGTCACATCGAACTTCACCAAGTGGATATGCTGGCCGACGATGTCCGTCGGCGTGCGCACCTGAAAATCGTCCAGCTCATAATAGCTCGGCAGCAGATTCGTATGCCAGAACTGGATGCTATCCGAAGTATTGGTGCGGAAGAAGAACGGCTCCGCGGGGCGCGTCTTATCAACGGTCGGGGCCACATCTTCCCAGAGCGAGATCATGCGCTGCTGCGGATAGTGCCAGCCTTTCTTGTTCAAGATCGTGTCGGCTTGAAACACCGCGGCTTGATATCGGCGGCGGTGGATATTGGCGTTGCCCTGATCGTTCACGCCGGGATCCGCAAAGGGTGCACCGTTGGTGGGTGGCAATCCATTGAGGATGAAATTCCCCAGTTCGCCATTAGGCTCCGCCGTCGGGCGCGTCCGGATGGCGTGTGTGCTCATGGCAGCAATTTCGACCGGCGTGCCCTCTTCCGGCAGTTGCATGGCCGATAATGAACCAGCGCCGGTGACGATCTTGCCGTCTTTGCCGCGAAGGGCGGTGTCTTTGCTGAAATCCCAGCGGGTGTGAAATTCCTTAAGCACGTTGCCATCCAGCACCATGTGGCGCGGCAAGCCACCATCCAGATAGATCCTGTTTTTGCCGTCGAAGATCGGAAGGCGAGTGACCGGATCCTCGAGCCAGGCGAAATCCAGCGGGGGGTGCGGTGGGCGATGACCGGAGACACCGGGAACGAAGAAGGGGTAGCCGGGGTTTTTGTAAACCGGCTTGCCGTCGACTACCAAATCTTTGCCTGCGGCATCCTGCTCCGGCAGCACTTTGACTCTTCGGCCCTGACCCTGGCCAGGCTTCCACGGTGAAAGGTCGGTCAATTCCACCTTGGCCGGCACCGGCGCCATGGCCAGCGTCGGTAGCGGCACGATCGCCGGGATCGGTGTGCCCACAACGATTTCGCCGTCGGGCAGGACGCGGTTTACGCCCGTTTTCGGTTTGCCGTAGGAGTCGAGCGTGGTGCCCTCCTCGAAAACATCATGAACGCGCCAGAGCGCCCACATGCCTTGGGCAAAGTGCGGGTAAAAGTGGCAATGAAAGATCGAATCCCCCACCGTCTTATTGCGATTGCCGCTGCCATTATAGGTGATTTCCAAAGTGAAAGCGGACCCGGGCACGATGAGCTGGCTATCGAGGTAAGAGCTGCTATCGCTATTGGGTGAGCGCAGCCATTGATGCGCGTGCAAGTGGTGAACGTGGGACGGACCACCCCCCGCGTGAAGAATGCGGAACTTCACGTGATCATTCATGTAACTATGATAAACGTTCGACGGATCGTCCGGGAAAAAGGCTTTCGTCGCTTTCACTGTTGGATCGGGAAGCGGGGCGAAATCGTCGGTTCCGGGTGGGAGCGTCAGCTTCGTGAAAGGCGGCGTCGAGCCCACCATTTCCTGGGCGACGGACCCCAGCGGGACCCGCGTCTGCAGATTGCGGTGCTCGTCCGGCGATCCAACGATCGCGTTCGTAGCGTTCGCTGGCTGATCCACCACCATGGCCGGATCCCCCACTGCCCAGGCACTCAGGAAGAATTCCTCAAACTTCAAGTCCACCGAATCTTTGTTGCCCATCGGTCCGACGCCCAGCCGATTAGCGATTACTTCCGGCCCGATCGCGCCCGAACCGTAGTTGATGGCAAAGTTATCTGCACCCGCCAGAATGGCGTTGTGTAAATTAGCATTGTAAAAAGCCCCGAAGGCTTGGGCGGCAAAAAACGCCTGATGGTAAATAATCGTGTATTCCCGATAGGGCTGGCGACGGTCGGGCGAGGCTGGAATCTCCCGAAAGGTGGGGCTGGTGTTACTGAGCGCGAACCGGGCGGCGTTCGGCCCGGTGATCACCGCGGTGAGATCGCCATAAATTAGCTCGAGCTCAGCATTCGAGATCTTCAGCGTCCAAGCCTTGGCGGGCGGGCCGCCCACGGGGGGTGGAGTTGCCTCCACGTAGAACGCCCGGCCCTGGTCGGTGATGAGCCAGCTGTAACGGTATTGGTCAACGACCCGCGCGCTGGCCGAGAGGTTCACCTTGATAATGTCCTTAAAGATTATCCGCAACTCGCCCGGAACAATTCCCGCATCGAGAGCCCTCAAGTCGTCAAAGTACGCGAAGGGATTTTCGTTCTTTAAGGGCTTGTCATACAAGGGCGCGCCGATCGGCTTCACTTGCAGCATTTGCAGGACGGGGACCCGACGGCCGAAACGCTCGCGCGGTTTGCCGTCGTCCATGTAGATAGCATAGTAATTAATCAATGGTTGCTTGGTCGCCGAGAGGATGCGCGGGTCGACCAGCTTGTCGTCCTTTCTCTCTTCATTTACATAAACGGGAAGGCTGGAGACTTTGTCCGCAACGCGGTTCTCCATCGCTTTCCGCGTGAAACCTTTGGGCAGATCACGTTGCACCTCGGTCTGTGGGGCCGCCGTGCCAGAGGGTGTCGAAGACGGAGGCGCGCCTGGATTCCCCACCGCCAGCGCATCTATCTTTTGCGAAAACTTCAGATCATCCTGTCTCAGCGTCGCCTGCACGAGATCGTCATGGGTGATTTGGCTCCGATACCATTCCGCCCCCTCGGGTTCCACATGGATCGCGCCAAACAAGCCCTGGTTGGCCTGATACGCCGCACCCTGATTGCGAAAAGGCCCGCCCTCCATGTCTGCTCCACTGTAAAGGAGGAACGTTCCCTCCTCCTTCGCGTACCATCTATAGATCTTGATCTCGCCGTTTTTCGCCAGACTGTTCGCATTCTTTCCCACCCACGAGGCGTCGCTATCGATGCTTCCGACCAGTTCCATGCCGGTCGAGTTGAGACCGGCCCAGCGGGTTGGATTCTGCGCATTCGCCTGTTCCATGACCGGCTGTGGACTGAGAAGGTTCACGAAGGTGATCTCCAGGCAATCCCCTTTGTTTGCCCGCAGGACCAGCGGACGCGCGCGCTTGTCGTCGCGCAACCGAACGTAGCCGCAAAGCGATCCGAGTTCGGTCGGTTTCAGCGATTTCAGATCGTCCGGGAGCGGCTTACCGTCCGCGCTCTTCACCACGTCGCGTGCCAGCGCGTAGATCATCCCGCCGGGTTGCGAAGCGCCGAGCCGATTCCACATCCACGGCTGATCCAGTGCGACCACTTGCACTTTGATCGTGCGGTTACAGATGGGTGCGGAGTCTTTCGCCGCGGGAGACTCCTTTGCCGGCGTGGGGGAAACCTTCGCGGGCCTGGGAGAGACCTTTGCGGGCGTGGGAGAGTTCTTCGCCCGCGCGGGGGAGATCAAACCCACGGTCAACGCGAGGATGGCGAAAAAAAGGCCCGTGCGGAGCGTATGAGTCAATTTCATGGCGGCGGGTTCCCTCTATGGACGGCCGCTCACGCGGCCGCGTTTGCGGTTTTTCTTGGCAGATTTGTAATTTGCCCCCACGGCGCGGTGGCGCGCAGGGTTCAGTTTGCTCAGGCGATCAAGTTCATTGGTCGCGCGCACTGGACGGGGGCTTCCCGGCAGCAAGCTGGAGTTTGCTTCTGGCG
>Ga0193744_1000100_pt1 | contig 31488 bp, 17 predicted proteins | sample L1a1metaG_FD_143056 | JGI IMG/M metagenome (GOLD analysis project Ga0193744, IMG submission 143056) | Soil microbial communities from a riparian zone of the East river system, Colorado, United States - L1a1 | ecosystem: Environmental > Terrestrial > Soil > Riparian zone | place: USA: East River...
CTTTTGTGCCACCTGCTTTTATAACCGTAGAATGTAATGAAGCGAATATTCCTAAGTTAGACCCAATTCCATTTGATGAATGTGATCAAAGCCCTACTGTATTAAAAGATACAAAATATCAGTTTGGAATTTTTAACTGTGTTAATAATTACCTGATTACAAATACCTGGACAGCTGGTGACAAGTGTGGCAATACGATTCAATATGTTCAAAAGATAGCAGTAGTAGATACTTCCGGCCCAGAGATTTTCTGCCCGGCAAATATTGTTATTACAAGTACAGTCCCCAAAAATGTATCCTGGATTTTGCCGAATGCTTCGGATAATTGTGGTGGACAGCCGACGCTTGTTCAGATAGCTGGCCCTCCGAGTGGTAGTTTATTTCAGCTTAATACATTCACTACAATTATTTATAAAGCAACTGATGGTTGCGGGCTTTCAAGTACTTGTTCTTTTACAGTTAGTATTGTAGATCAGGGTGGTGGAAATAATAAGGTAAAAATAAATGGCCAACTTACAAGTAAATCAAATTTCCCAATCCAAAAGGTCGATGTAACATTAAGTGGAAGTATCAATCAGCAATTAAATGCAAGTGGTCAATATAGCTTCCTGGATATACCAAAGGGTTCAACTGTCACAGTAACTCCAATTAAAAAGGATAATCCATTAGATGGAGTCAATACTTTAGATTTGGTCAATATAACTAATCATATTTTAGGTAAAAAGGCGTTAGATTCTCCATTTAAAATATTAGCTGCAGATGTAAATGACAGTAAGAATATTACCACTTCCGACCTTGTCCAGATAAAGAAATTGATATTGCATATTATTAATAAATATGATAACGTAGATTCATGGAAATTCCTACCTGCAAACATCATATTTCAGAGCCAAACCAATCCCTGGATAAATAACCTGAATGGTTTTACTAAATTTACTAATATACAACAAGACCAGACAGCTAGCTTTATCGGAATTAAAATGGGAGATGTTACCTGGGATGCATCAGGTCAGTTGAACGGAAATATAGAAGTAAAGGGAAATAATATTTATTCTTTAATTGGTTTAGATAAAACCTTTAATAAAAATGATGAAGTAGAACTGATAATAAGTGGAAAGGATCTGAAGAGCTTGAAAGCTATGCAGTTTACATTGGAATATAATCCTGCAAGATTAGAGTACTTAAATATAAAATCAGCAAGAGAAGACATTAATATAAATGATTTTGGGTTCCGTTATATTGAAAATGGAAAGATTACCGGAAGTATAATTCTAATGGATGATATTGGAGGAGAAAACTTGTTTAGTATTGTATTTAGAGCTAAAGAAGATGGATCTTTTCATAGTTCTATAAGTATGAACTCCAATCTTACCAATGCAGAAGCTTATACAAAAGACGATGTGACCAATGGGTTGAATCTGATGTTTACTAATGAAACAAAAGAAGAGGTTTCATCTACCACAGTATTGTATCAAAATGAACCAAATCCGTTTGAGAATAGCACTGTAATCAGGTTCTATGTGCCTGAAAAAAAGGAGGCCAATTTGATTGTGTATACTTTAGAAGGTAAAATCGTAAAAGAACTAAAAGAAGTATTTTCCAAGGGAGAACATCAGATCAATTTAGCTCAAGAAGAGTTTTTAAGTTCGGGAGTTTATTATTATCAGTTAAAGACTAACAATTTTATTGACACTAAAAAGATGATGTTTATTAAGTAAGAGTTGTGGTCTTTGTAAATTTATTTCTTTTAACTTTTGGTTGAGTTGTTTTAATTTATAATTCTCTGTGTTCATAAGCTGCGTTTTTCCAAATTGGGATTAAATACTTTTTAGAAAAATCCAAAGAGCAAATAAATAATTAAACATATCAATTTATAGTATCTTAATAAGGATAAGTGAATTAATTAGCTTATTATTGTCTTAAATAATCCGTTTTCCTATTTTATTAGATTATTCCTTCCAGTAATGTTTAACTTTTTTCAACTGAATTAAGCATATAGGTATACTTATTGAAATGACTAGTAATAAATATGAATTAATCAAAAAAATTAATGGATTATATTATTGAATATATCAATTATTTTAGCTATCTTAAAGCCTATTAGTGAGAAATTGAACAATGTAATACCAGAACAGCACCTATTATGAAAAAACCAATATTAACACTCCTTTTTTTTGTTTTTAACATCGGACTATATGCACAAAGTTGTGGAGCTGGTGGAATTAATTTAACTACTCAGGCTCAGGTAGATAGTTTCCAAATACTCTATCCGGGATGCTCTGAAATAATTGGGGATGTAACCATTAATGGAGCAGATATAGTCAATTTAAATGCATTGTCTACAGTTCACATAATAGATGGAAATCTAATGTTTTGGTATAGTAACCTAACAAGCTTTACCGGACTTGAAAATCTAAGTTCTGTAGGTGGATTAGTTAAAATATACAACAATTATTACCTGACAGATTTAATAGGTTTAAGCTCTTTATCAAGCATAGGTACTGACTTAATTATTGATAATAATGGTTTAATTACGGACCTAAATGGATTAAATTCATTAACAACAGTTGGTGGGAATATTAAAATAAATGGAAATAATAGTTTACTTAATTTATCTGGCTTAAATGGTCTTAGTTCTACACATGATTTACAAATTACTTTTAATCAAAGTCTATTAAATTTAACCGGCTTAAACTCGATATCTTTAATAAATGGAAATCTAAATATTGAAGATAATAACAATATAATTGATTTTACCGGACTTAATAATTTGAATTCAATAAATGGAAATGTAAATATATTTAACAATCCTTCTATCTTGAGTTTAACTGGTTTGGAATCTTTGAATTCTGTAACTGGAGATTTTGCATTTGAACAGAATTATGGCATAATAAACTTGCAAGGTTTAAATACACTTTCTACGCTCACTGGTAATCTTAAAATAAATTACAATTATAGCCTTTTAACTATTTCAGGATTTAATGGAATTAATACTATTCCGGGAAATATAAATATTGAATCCAATGCCATACAAAATATCACTGGATTTACTCAGTTAAACTCTGTTGGAAATCTTACAATTTCTAACAATAGTTCCCTGGGAAGTATCTCGGGACTAACTGCTCTTAACACGGTATTAAATCATCTTACTCTGAAAGGTATTAGTATTAGTGATTTAACAGGTCTAAGTTCTCTAACTACTATTAATGGGGCATTTACGCTTAATAATTGTTACTTTTTAGCCAACTTTCAAGGGGTAAGTTTATTAAATAGTATTGGCGGAAACTTAGATATTTATAATAATAGCAATCTTATAAATCTTACAGGATTGAATGGTTTAAATTCAATTGGAGGGTCCTTGTACGTAAATTCTAATTCTTCATTAATCAATTTAAATGGTTTAAGTTCTTTAAATTCTATAGGTGATAGTTTTCACATACAATCAAATATTTCATTTGAATCGTTCACAGGAGCAGAATTGTTGACAACAGTAAGTGGCCCGATAATAGTTGAAAATAATAACACATTACTAAATTTAAATGGACTTACTGGGCTAAGCTTAATTGGTTCTAATCTTGATATTAATAATAATAATCAACTTTCCCAGATATCAGGGTTGAATTCATTGAACTCAATTGGTGGAAATTTCAGATTATTTCACAACCCTGATTTAACTGATTTAACAGGGTTAACAGTTTTAAATACTATTGCGGGAGACTTGAATTTAAATCAAAACTATTCCTTGGTAAATTTAGAAGGTTTGAACCATACAATAAATATAGATGGGGACTTAATCATTCAGCATAATGATTTATTGAGTAATTGCGCTGTACAGGCAATTTGTGATTATCTCGGCAACTTACCAAATGGAATAGATATTCAAAATAATGGAGTTGGCTGTAATTACCCGGAAATATATGTAAATTGTAATATACCTGTTCCAGAATGTCCCCCAAATAGCAATTTGGTTTTAACCACACAGGCAGAGGTAGATAATTTTTCAATAAGTGCACCGAACTGCACTCAATTTCCAGGTAACTTAACTATTACAGGTAATGGGATAACTAATTTAAATGGTCTTTCATCCTTAAGTTCTATTGATGGATTTCTACATATAGATGGTACTGAAATCAGCAATCTTTCAGGTTTGAGTTCTTTGAATAATATTGGGGGTGATTTAATAATTGAAAATAATTTTTATATTGAGAATCTCGCTGGATTAAATGAATTGGAAACTATTGGCGGACAACTAAATGTCTATTATAATTATTATTTGTCAAGTTTAACGGGTCTTGAAGCCCTCACAAGTATTGGAGGTCGTTTATTTATTTCCACTAATTATCAATTATTAAGTTTAACTGCTTTAACAGGAGTCACTAATATTGGAACTGAGCTTAGTATTTATAGTAATTTTGGGGTGCATACTTTATATGGTTTGGAGAATATTAACTTGTCCAATGTCACTAGTCTAAATTTGGTAGGTGACTATTCACTCTCAGTCTGTGATATTCCAAATATTTGTAATTATGTGGCAAATCAATCAAATTCTATAAATATTGGACTTAACACTACCGGCTGTGAAACCAGACAAGAAATAGAAAATACTTGTGCAGGTTGTCCTCCAGCCGGTATGTATTTTACTTCACAAATAGAAATAGATTCTTTTCCATTTCATTATCCGGGGTGTGCTACTATTATAGGAAGTATTTCAATTCAGGGAAGTGATATAACAAATGTGAATGGTTTAGCACAAATCACCTCAATTACCGGAGATCTATTTATAGGAGGAAATACACCACTAGCAAATTTATCGGGTTTAAATAACTTAATTTCTGTTGGAGGAGAGTTGGATATTGAATATAATAATGGTTTATCAAATCTGTCTGATTTTGAAAGTCTTATTAATGTAAACGGAGACATTCATATTTATAGTAATATTGGAATGAATTTAATTTCTGGGTTAAATTCACTAACTAATGTGGGAGGGAGTATTTATATACAACAGAACGAAGGTTTAATTGCTATTACTGGATTTAATGCATTAAACATTGTCTCAGGAGAGATTTATTTTTATAATAACCCGGAACTTGTAGCTATTTCTGGTTTTAGTTCAATTAGTGCTATTGGAGGAAACTACAGTTATTTTCAAAACATATCACTTACAGGACTACCTGTTTTTTCAGGAGGAGCAAGTATTGGGGGTAATTTATATATTGAATTTAATAATGAATTGACAAGTTTATCTGGTCCTGGAGGAATTACATCAGTAGGAGGTTATATTTATATCGATAACAATAAGGCTTTAAATAATTTAACAGGGCTTAATTTATTAACTAGCGTTGGAAATTATTTTTATGTTAGCAATACCGCTGTAATTAGTTTACCTGAATTTGATTTACTTACTTCTCTGGGAGCATATATTTCAATAAGTAATAATAATTCTTTAACAAATATTTCAGGCTTTAACAACCTGACTAGTTTAACCGGATTATATATTGTAAGTGATACATTAGTTGAAAGTATTACAGGATTTTCAAGTATGAATACTATTTCTGTAGATTTATATATTGATTATATTCCGTTACTTAATAATGCCTCGGGCTTTAATTCACTTTCCTCCATCAATGGTTACTTATCTATTAATAACACTTCATTGACTAACTTATCCGCATTTTCAGGATTAACTTCTCTCGGAGACTTGACATTAAAAGATAACTTCCAATTACAAAGTTTAAATGGTCTAAATGGGTTAAGTAGTATTCCCGGCGAGTTTTTTCTGAGTGGAAATCTGGCACTTAACAACTTAATGGGGCTAGAATCCATTGCAACACTAGGAAATGCTTATTTATTTAGTAATGGATTTACCAGTTTGAATGGTTTAAATTCGTTGACTACAGTTACTGGGAATTTTAGCTCCTACTATAACAATATGCTGCCCAATTTTATGGGGATGGAAAGTGTTACATCAATTGGTGGTCTATCAATGGGCAGTAATGAATCCTTACATAATCTTGCTGGTTTAAATGGACTTACTTCAGTGGGATCTATTCAAATAGAAAGCAACCCGCTTTTGACAAGTTTGTCAGGAATTGATAATATTGATTATACCAGTATTTCGGGATTAACTATAGTTTATTCAGATACTCTTTCGGATTGTAGTGTGCAAAGTATTTGCAATTACCTGGGGGTACCTACTAATTATTCAAGCATTTATGATAATGCATTGGGTTGTAACAGTATTTTGGAGGTTATTACTAAATGCACTGGTTGCCCTGTTGGTGATTTGTTCTTTTCAACACAGGCAGAAATTAATGCATTCCCTTCATTATATCAGGCAGGATGTACCACCATAACTGGAAATGTTACTATACAAGGCGCAGATATCACTAATGTTGATAGCCTGGCCCTAGTCACCACCATTGGCGGTTATTTGATGATTAATGGAAATGAGAACCTAAATAATTTAAATGGATTGAATGCTTTAAGTTCAATAGCTGATAGCTTAATTATTGAAAATAATGATGAACTTGTAAATTTAAATGGTTTAAATTCATTAAATCACATTTCTAAGCTCTTAAAAATTGAGGGTAATAATTCAATAACGAGCCTGACAGGATTAAATTCACTTGATACAATAAATGGTTATTTGATTATTAGTGATAACGCATCTTTAACTAGTCTTTCAGGTATTGACAGTATTGATTATAAAACCATTTATAACCTGACTATTCAAAATTCTAACATGCTTTCTACCTGTAATGTAAAAAGCATTTGCAATTACCTGGAGTTTTCTTCAAACCCTGTAGATATTTCTAATAATACAGTTGGTTGCAATAATACAGGTCAGGTTCAAATGGCTTGTGGTATTCCTGTTACTTGCCCCAATAGTATCAGTTTTTCTGAACAATCCCAAATTGATGATTTTCCGTTAGACTTTCCTGGTTGTACAACAATTCCGGGTAATGTAAGTATTCATGGATCTGGGATAAGTAACTTAAATGGACTAGCCCAATTAACCGTAATTGGTGGAGCTCTTGCCATTAATAACAACAGTAATTTACTTAGCCTAACTGGTTTAGATAATCTTACTTTTATTGGTAGTAATCTTAATTTAGAAGCAAATCAACTTACAGACCTGGAGGGATTAAATGAAGTAACTTATTTAGGTGGATTGAATATTCAATCAAATACACAATTAAATAGCCTTTCAGGTTTGGGCTCTGTGACAAATATTAATTCAAATTTGGTCATTAATGGAAACGATAATTTATCAAGTTTAACAGGCCTGAATTTAGTCAGCTTTATTGGAGGTAATGTTGAAATCATTAATAATAGTTTACTGACAAATTTAACAGGATTAAATTCAGTTTATTATATAGTTGGTAATCTGGATATCTATATTAATTATGGCTTAACAGATTTAACTGGTTTAAATTCATTACAATATATTGGAGGGGAATTCTTTATACACAATTGTGAGGCATTAGAGAGTTTAACTGGATTAAATTCATTAAATTTAATAGGAGGAGGTCTTTATATTGCTAATAATTCTAATTTGACCAGCTTAAATGGCATGAACTTTCTTTATAGTATTGGAAATAAATTTTACCTATATAATAATGCTCAATTGAATAGCATAAGCAGCTTAAGTACGGTTCAATATATTAATGGATCAATTGATATTGAAAATAACAATCAATTGACATCTCTTACTGGCCTTGATAACATTTATTATCCTGAAATCACAAATCTTATTATTCAAAGTTCGAATAGTTTATCAACTTGCAGTGTAAGCAGTATTTGTAATTATCTTTCAATTCCAACAAGCATATATACTATTTCTGGCAATGCAATAGGTTGTGATAACAAGCAAGAAATTATTGCCGCTTGTTGTAATATGACTGCAATGGCAAGTGCTACGCCTTCTACTATTTGTCAAGGAAACAGTGCACTGCTTAATGTTAACATAAACGGAGGAATTTACCCATATAGTTTTAACTGGTCGCCAGGTTCAACGCTTAGTGATTCTACTTCATATTATGTTACTGCTACTCCCGATAGCACTACAACTTATTCAGTAACTGTTACAGACATAAATGGATGTTCAACTAGTAATACAGTCACTGTAATTGTTAATTCAAACATTGCTTCGATTTCAAGTAATAGTCCGGTATGCTTAAATACAACAATTAATTTATATGCAAGTGGAGGAGCTTATTATTATTGGACAGGCCCTGATGGGTTTTATTCTTATGATCAAAATCCAGTAATTTATAGTGCAACTCCATCCAATGAAGGGATATATACTGTAATGGTAACAGACTATAATGGATGCACAGGAATTGCCTCTATCTATGTTACTGTCCAACAAAATATACAGGTAAACCCAGTGCCCAATATGAATTATTGCCCTCTGCAAATAGTCTCTAATATTCCATTCTCCAGCTCTAACCCAGGAGTTAGTTTCTCATGGATACGTACTAACGAAGCTATTGGATTGGTTCCCTTTAGTGGAGTAGGAAGTGTTCCTGCCTTTTTTGCTTCGAATACAGGTATATTACCCTTAACAGCTACTTTCACAGTGACCCCAAGTTTTACTAACAATGGTGTAACTTGTACCGGACCGTCAACTCAGTTCTCAATAACTGTATCAGTTTCTGCTGTTGCAAAATGCAAAAATGCCACGATAATATTAGATGGAAATGGTAAGGCAAATCTTACTCCGGCTGATATTGATAATGGAAGTACTGGCGGAACACTTTCAATAAGTAAATCTAGTTTTAATTGTTCTAATTTAGGAGTAAATACGGTTGTATTATCTGTAACCGATCCAATATGTAATAACATCTCAACCTGTACTGCAATAGTTACAGTAGTAGATTATTCTCCCCCTGTTCTGAGTAATGTGGTTTCAATAATAAATATTCAATGTGATCAGGTTATCCCATTTGTACCAACCGTAACAGCTACAGATAATTGTTCAGCTATTATTAACTTCACTCAAACAAGTTCGCAAAGTCCATTCTTGCAACTTTGTGAACACTATTCGTATACTATTACAAGAACCTGGTTAGCTACAGACCCTTCTGGCAATACGGCTAAAAAAGTACAGTTAATCCATATAATGGATAATAAAGCACCAGACTGGGCATTTCTACCACCTCCATTTTTAACTGTTGAATGTAGTGAAGCTAATAATAATAAAGCTGACCCCATACCGGTGGATGCTTGTGATGAAAGCCCTTCCATATTATTAGATATTAAGTATCAGTTCGGAATATACAATTGTGTCAATAACTATCTTGCAACCTATACCTGGACAGCCGGTGATAAATGTGGTAATACTTTAAAATATGTTCAACAGATTGCCGTAGTTGATACAACTGCACCTGAAATATACTGTCCATCAAATATTGTAGTTACAAGTCAGGTTCCAACTATAGTCACCTGGCTTGAACCTTTTGTAAATGATAATTGTGGTGTTCCCCCAGTTACAGTAGAAATATTAGGGCCTCCTAGTGGTAGTCTTTTTCAACCCAATACAGTGACTACCATTATGTATCAAACTACAGATAACTGTGGAAATACCCGTACTTGTTCATTTACTGTAACAGTCAATTCACAAGGAGGCGGAGGGGGAAATAAAGTTAAACTGAATGGGACTTTAATCAATAAGAAATCAATACCGGTTGAGAATGTAGAAGTCTCCTTAAGTGGTAGTTTGACTACATCTTTAATGGCAAGTGGACAATACAGTTTTATTAACTTGGTCAAAGGCTCAAACCTGACAGTAACTCCAGTTAAAAAGGACAATCCTTTAAACGGAGTAAATACTTTAGATTTAATTTATATAACCAATCACATACTTGGCAAAAAGGTATTGGATTCACCCTATAAAATATTAGCAGCAGATGTTAATAATAGTAAGAATATTACCACAGGTGATGTAGTTAAAGTTAAAAAACTGATTCTGCATATTATTGACAAGTTTGACAATGTAGACTCCTGGACATTCTTGCCTGCATCCTTAATATTTCAAAATCCAATAAATCCGTGGCTAACTCCTATAACAAATTGTATAAGTGTAAATAATATTCAAACTGACCAGTCTGCTAATTTTACAGCCATTAAGATGGGAGATGTTACCTGGGATGCTACAGGAAAAGCAACAGGAAAAATAGATACAAAAGGACTAACTACTTTTAGTTTACTTGCTAAAGATAAATCTTTCCAAAAGAATGAGGAGGTGGTATTGGAATTAAGTAGTAAAAACTTAGCTGATTTGAAAGCTATGCAGTTTACCTTGGAATTTAATACGGATAAACTGGAGTTTGTAAGTATTGAATCCGATCGTAAAGATATAAATGAAGAGGACTTCGGATTAAAGTTTCTGGATGCAGGAAAGATAACAGGTAGTATAGTTTTAAAGGAAGATGAAGAGCAAAAGCTTTGTAAACTAATATTTAAAGCTAAGGAAATAGGAACACTATTAAATTCTATTAGCCTCACATCAAATCTTACAAACGCAGAAGCTTATACAAAGGATGAAGAGGCAAAAGCCTTGAACCTGTTATTTACAAATGAAACTGAAGAAGGTGATGGTTTATCAACAGCAGTTTTATATCAAAATGAACCAAACCCATTTGAAAATACTACAGTGATTAGATTCTTTGTACCAGAGAATCAGGAAGCTAATTTGAGGGTATATTCTTTAGAGGGTAAAGTGATTAAGGAAATTAAAGAAGTATTTTCCAAGGGTGAACATCAGGTACGTATAGGAAAAGAAGCTTTTATAAGTTCTGGAATTTACTATTATCAGTTAAAGACCGATAATTTTATTGATACTAAAAAGATGATGTTTGTGAATTAATTAAAATAGAATAGTCTTAATTGTTCCAAACTTTATCAATGTGCTTTTATATATAGATTTCCAGGTTTAGAGAAGTTCTATTTAATATTTTGGTATATTATGAATGTCGTCATCATGATAATTAAAGGATTAGTGGTATATTTAATTTTTAGAAATAAAAGATAAAACATTTTTCTTTTATCGAAATATAAATAGGCTTAAATAGTTAAATTTATTATATGCTCAAACAGTTTCTCAGTACATTATCTTTATTGCTCTTTATTCCCTTTTTGAGTTATAACATATCCTATGGTCAAAAAGCGATTAAAAGCTTTGCATTTGACACATCTAAGACATATAGGATACAATTATTTGATGAAACTGAATTTATAGCAATGTATTTAACTAGTGATTCTATCTCTATTGTGATAAAAACAAATTCTATTCCTAAAATAGAAATACCCATTAATAAAATTAAAAGCATAGAATTAGTAGAGTCTATATTAATAAATAATGGTATTTACTGGTTTTCTAATCCAAATCCTACCAGATATTTATTTGCCCCCTCTGCTTTTAATCTAAAAAAGGGGGAGGGTTATTATCAGAACACATATATCTTCTTAAATTCTTTCAGTGTAGGTATAACAGACAATTTTTCTTTTGGTGGCGGTATTGAATTATATTCCACCTTTAGTGGGAATGAACCAATTTTTTTTCTAACTCCAAAGTTTGGATTTAAGATAAATGAAAACCTACATATTGGAGGTGGATTAATATTTGCAAGTATTCCCAGTTTTGGATCAGAATATGACGATAGAACAAGTGTTGGTTTAATTTATGGCATTAGTACTTTTGGAGGTGTAGATAAAAACTTTTCAACTGGTTTAGGTTGGGGATTTATAAATGGTGACTTTTCTACCAACCCTTTTATTACCTTATCAGGTTTAATAAGAATATCTAGAAAAACAGCATTTGTCACTGAAAACTGGATTATTCCATCAGATGGATACACTGGGATTTTCTCCTATGGAATTAGGTTCTTTGGAGAAAAATTGTCTGTTGATCTTGCTTTTTTAAATAATCAAGCTATTGCAAGAGGATTAGCGATAGGGATTCCTTATGTAGATTTTGTAGTTAAATTTTAATCACCTTGAAGAACTTAGTATAATCTATATTACTTATGATTTTTAAGAATATAAGTTCAAATATAAACATTGAGGATAATGAATTTGATTTGATCTTTAATAAAGACACCCAAATTGAAGCAGAAATGAATTTTACCCCTTTCCTTGTGGCAAAGATGGCAGCACATTATCTGGCTAATAAAAAAGGCACAAGAATTTTAGATATAGGGGCAGGGGCAGGTAAATTTTGCTTAATTGGCTCTGCCTGCACTGAAGCAAATTATATTGGTGTAGAACAGAAGCAATCATTATGTAACGAAGCTAACAGAATTATTCTTCAATACCATCTTAGCAATATAGAATTCATACATTCAAATATTACAAGTATTTCCTTTATAGAATATGACGCTTTTTACTTTTATAATTCATTTCATGAAAACATATGTTTATTAGAAAGTGACAATGATACTTCACATTTAAATCATGAATTTTATGATAAATATTCTTTCTACATGAAAGACCAATTAGATGCTATGCCCATTGGAACAAAATTGGTGACTTATTTTAGTTATTTAAAAGAAGTGCCTGCATCTTACGAAGTTAAATTCTCTGAGTTTGAGGGTAAGTTGAAAATGTGGGAAAAGCTTAGTTAAGTGTGAGTATTAGCTTTAGTAATTATTATCTAAAAAACTCTAAATTAGTGTTCCAATCATATTTCTAATTAAAGCTATGAATCCAACAGGAGAATTAATCTGCCAGGATTAATTTTACTCTTCTGTCATTTTTATTTTATATTTTACAATAATCTTTTAATTATACTTATCGATAAATGTATAAGTTTAGTCATATATAATTGGATTCTTAGATATAAATAACAAGCTTTGTCGTATAAATTTAATAACTAATAGTATAGATTAAATATTTACAACTTAATAAAATGACACCACTAGAGATTTTAGGAATTTTTGGCGTAATTCTCTTATCGGGATTTCGAATTGCACAGGAATATCAAAGAGGAGTGGTATTCAGGCTTGGACGTTTCCAATCAGTAAAGGGTCCGGGCCTATATTGGATTATTCCATTAATAGACAGACAGCAAAGAGTGGATATCAGGACTAAAACGGTTGATCTTGAACAGCAGGAAACTATTACCAAAGACAGTGTAACAATCAAGGTGAATGCGGTGCTTTGGTTTAAAATAATAAGTCCTGAAGACGCCATCATTAAGGTGGCTGATTATAACAAAGCAGTATACCAATTTTCTGTAACTGCTTTAAGAAATATCATTGGACAACATTCACTTGATGAAGTATTAAGAGAAAGAGAACAAATAAATGGTACACTTCAAAAGATAGTAGATTCAACTACTGAACCCTGGGGTATTAAAATAGAAATGGTGGAAATGAAGGATGTTGAGATCCCTGAAGCAATGCAAAGAGCAATGGCCAGAGAAGCTGAAGCAATAAGAGAGAAAAGAGCCAGAATTGTAAAGGCTGAAGCTGAGCTGGAAGCTTCTGTTAAATTAACGCAAGGCGCAAAAGTTATGGAGGGGAGTCCATTTGCTTTGGAATTAAGACGTATGCAAATGCTTTCTGAAATAGGTATTGATAATAATACGACCACTGTCATATTAATGCCATCAGACTTCACCAATGCTGCAAAGAGTTTTACAGAGTTAGTGGATATGAAAAAACTGGCTAAATAGTCACTAGATTCAAAGACTAAATTATTCTTAAATTGAATAAGAGATTTTATCTTTACAACTTATCAAATTAGTTTTATGGATTCATCTTTGAATAAAATACTGTGGTACCAGTTTGGTGCAGCTATTGATATGCTAGAAAATGCTATCCAGGCTTGCCCTATTGAACTATGGGTTACCAAATCAATGTTTTGGTATAATGCATACCATTGTATATTCTATCTTGACTATTATTTAACTGATGGATCGGATAGCTTTATGCCACCGGCTCCTTTTACACTTTCCGAGTTTGATCCGTCAGGACTTCTACCACCTGAAGTATATACAAAGGAAGTTTTATTAAACTATTTATCTTTTTGCAGAAATAAGTGTCATGATAAATTAGCAAATATGACACCGGAAAGTTATGAAGAGCGGTTTATTAATACCTATAGAAATTATAGTGTTCTTGAAATTATTTTATACAATATGCGTCATGTTCAACACCATGCAGCACAATTGAATTTATTACTTCGTCAGGGAATTGACAGTGCACCTGCCTGGGTGTCTAGAACTAATATTAATCTGTAACAGTACCGTAATAAAAAGTACCCGGAGCGGGAATTGAACCCGCACGGCCATCACTGGCCACAGGATTTTAAGTCCTGCGTGTCTACCAATTCCACCATCCGGGCTTGGGTGAGCAAAGTTATAATAGATTATAAAGAAACAAAATTTATTAAGTTTATTTATTTTCTATTTACTTGCGTCCAAAAAATTAAGCCTTCACTTTGAAGGCTTGTGGAGCGGAAAACGAGACTCGAACTCGCGACCCCAACCTTGGCAAGGTTGTGCTCTACCAACTGAGCTACTTCCGCATTTGGTGGTGCAAATATATACTTCTGTAACTCAAATATTCAAGTGCGGGCTTATTTTTTTTTCAGATTTCTCTATTACAGGCTTTTCTCTTAGGTATTTAAAGATTTCTTCCTGTGATCTGAAAGCGGGTTTATCATTTTTCTTTATGACACTGTCCGATACACCGTCCAGCCTTCTGGCCTTGACATTATCTGCCCATTGTATGTCCAATATATCAAGAATAGTTTTCTTAATATCCTTGTCATAAATATGGAAAGCAGTTTCAATCCGGTAGCTCAAATTTCTCACCATCCAATCGGCAGAAGAGATTAATACCGTTGGGTTGTTGTTATTATTGAATACAAAAACACGGGCATGTTCTAAATACCTATCAACAATACTAATCGCTTCGGTATGGTCACTTACCTTTTCAACTCCTGGTATTAAACAATTAATGCCTCTAATTATCAATTTAATCTTTACACCTGCCTGGTCCGCCTCATACAGCTTTTGTATCATCTGATCGTCTTCCAGGCTATTCATTTTTAGTATAATTTCTGAAGCTTTTCCCTTTTTAGCATTCCTTATTTCCTGATCTATATAATGAGTGAGGTTTTTCCTTAAATTAAACTGACCCACCAACAAATGTTCAAATAGATTTTCAGGTACATCAACTGTTTCCAGGAATGAAAAAACTTTTGCCACCTCAGTAGTAAGATTAGGATCTGCAGTAAAAAAACCAAAGTCACAATAAGTCTTTGCAGTCATCTCATGAAAATTACCTGTCGACATATAGCTATACAACATGGGTGTACCATTCTCTATCCTTCTTATCATCCCCATTTTAGAGTGGACCTTTAATCCAGGAAAACTGTATTGTACTTTAACTCCTGCTGCTTCGAGTTTTTCACCCCATCTTATATTTGCTTCTTCATCAAATCTGGCTTTGACTTCAATAAAAGCACTTACTATCTTCCCATTTTTTACAGCATCCATCAATGCGTTCATAATACGGGATTGCCTGGCTACTCTATATTGTGTGATTTTTATATGACTTACATCAGGATCAATAGCAGCTTCTTCAAAAAACCTGATTACAGGCTCATAAGAATGAAAGGGGGCATAAATTAAATGATCTTTCTCACGAATTGCATCAAAGAGGTTCCCTTCCAGAAGTGGCATATAATCTATAGTATCTAGTTCTTTGTATTTTAGATGTGCTAAATCAAAATCTGGGAACTTAAAGAAATCAAAATTATTATGGATCTTTCCTTCTTGTATAATATCTTCCTGATCTATCTCAAACATAGACACTAAATAATTAAGCATATGCTCTGGCATACTTCTATCGTATACGAATCTGGATGCTGGTCCTACATTTCTTTTTATCAGACTCTTTCTTATTTTTTCTAGCAGATCACCGGTATATTCATCGTCAATATAGAGTTCGGCATCTCGGGTTATTTTCATAGAATAACTTCCTATAATATCAAAACCCGGGAATAAATAGGGGAGAGCATGCCTTACAATATCATCTAAAAGGATTAAATTATGCCTATCAGTCTCATTGGGTAATTCTATAAACCTAGGGAAGTAATCAGAAGGAATTTTTACTATTGCATAAGTATTATCTCCAGTTCTTTTTCCTTTTTCATGGAGATGTAGGGAAAGATATAATTCAGCATCGTTTAAAAAGGGCTTTACCAGATTCTTGTTAAGTAAGACAGGCTGTACAAAAGAGATCAATTGATTATGAAAATAACTATCTACATAGGCTCGTTGAAGTTCACTTAACTCATCTGGTTTTAATAAGAAAATACCATTTCGTTTTAATTCAGGTATAATCTCATTATTCAGTGTTTTGGAAAATATCTTATGATGCCCGGCTACTATATTTTTGATTTGTTTTAATAACACTTTAGGTTCAAAGTCTAAAGCTTTGATTGTCTTCTTACCCAACTTTACCAGGTTTCGTGCATTGGCTACGCGAATACTATAAAACTCATCCAGGTTGGATGAATAGATAGCCAAAAACTTGATCCTGTCAAATAATGGAACTTCAGGATTCATAGCCTCTTGAAGCACACGGTAATTAAATCGCAGCCAGCTTATATCTCGAAGTAACTTAGGCTTTCTATCAATCATAAATCAAATAAGCTTAATTGTTTTTTATTACCATTGTCGCCATTATCATTCAACAATTCTGGATATCGAGTTTCTATAAGAGATTTTTTCTGCCATTCTTTTCCCAAATAATTTGCAAGTGTTGGGACATCAATTTTCATAGGCTCATGAATGAAAAAATAAATATCCTTTACTCCCATTTCAAACCAGTGGATCATTTTATCTATCCAATCATTTATTCTAACGTAATCTGATGGTACAAGGTTATTACCCGCAAATCTTATAAATACAGAAGAATTTGTTACCTGCAAATGACAGACATCCCTTCTGCCAGCTGTGTCAGTAATTACTGAACTAACATTCATTTCTCTTAATTTATCAAATATGTTTATTCCTTTTGAAGTAAACCAGTCAGGATGCCTAAACTCTATTGATAATGGGATTCTGGGTGTAACTGTTTCAATAAATTTTAATAATGCAGGCTGAATCGAAGGAGAAGATGTCGGAGGTAATTGTAAAAAAGCAGGTCCCAATTTGTCGGCTAATAATTCAGTAGACTCAATAAATTTCTTCAAATAAGTTGTGCCTTCTCCTAAAGTTTTGCTCCTTGAAATATTCCGATAGACTTTTATACAGAATTTAAAATCTAGGTTTGTGCTTTTATACCATTTTATAATGGCATTACTATCTGGTATCCCATAAAATGTTGTATTTACTTCATTAGCATTAAACTGTTCGGCACAAAAATGCATATAATCCTTAGATTTGGCCCTAATTGGGTAATAAAGACCTAACCACTCTTTTACAGCAAACTTAGAAGCCCCTATGTATAATTTCTGCTGTTTCGGTCCTTGTTTGATTAAACTGTTAAAGGTATCTTGATTATTTTCAGGATCTGCTTTAAGAGTAAAATCAACATTTTCAATATTTGATAACCTGCCAAAATCCATATAATCTGTTTGTAAGGTGAATTTAAATGCTTGAATACTTATCTACAAAAAAAATAACGTTAAGTTTTCATTTACCTTTACATTAAAGAGATATTCATGCGAAAAGCGATCATAGCAGGTAATTGGAAAATGAATCAGGATAGTAAAGATGCTGATCATTTATTTCATGAATTGCAGAATTTAGATAAGGGAAATGCAGAAGTAATTGTGTTTCCACCATTTATATATCTTGACCGGTTTATTAATTTATCATCTAAGCATATCAGAATAGGAGCACAAAATTGCAGTCAGTTTAGTTCAGGTGCCTATACTGGTGAAATATCCGGTCGTATGTTAAGGTCACTTGGAGTTGATTATGTTTTGATAGGGCATTCAGAAAGAAGGCAATTTTTTGGAGAAACAACACAAATATTAAAAGATAAAATCAATATAGCTTTAGAAGAAAAATTGATACCCATATTTTGCTGTGGTGAACCAATAATTATTCGAGATAATGGCACTTATATTAAATTTGTAAGTGAACAAATAATGGATTCTATCGGCCAACTTACTCCTGATAAGATGGCCAAACTTGTAATTGCATATGAGCCTATATGGGCGATAGGAACCGGAGTAAATGCTTCTGCTGACCAGGCACAAGAGATGCACCTTGCTATAAGAGATTTGATTAACAGTAGATGGGGGGAGGATATTTCAGATAAACTGAGAATATTATATGGAGGTAGTTTAAAGGCCTCCAACGCGCTTGAATTATTCAATATGCAAGATATAGATGGTGGATTAATTGGTGGAGCATCTTTAAATGCTGAAGAATTTAAACAGATTATAGAAATAGCAAATGAATCTATATGATAAACCAGGTTACTAAACGGTTTATAGAATGCCATAATAAGGTACTCGAATTAAAGAAGGTTAAATCAAGTAGGCAATTTGCATTGATGCTGGATTATCTACCACAGAGTCTTAGTGAAATAATCAAAGAAAGAAGAGATGTAACTATTGAACTGGTCCGGAAAGCTGCAGAAGTTTTTAATATAAATCCGGTCTATTTATTTCTTGCCAAGGGTGATCTTTTTTATGAAGATAAAATAGACCAGGTGAGAGAATTAACCCTGGTGACTAACGCTTCAGGAGAAAGCAAGATAATATATGTACCAGCCAGTTTACAGTTTAAATATGCCATTTCTAAAGGGAAAAGTAATATTTTAGAAGAATTGCCTGCATTCTCTCTTCCAGATCAAAACTATAATAGTGAACATTATAGGTGTTTTGAAGTGGTAGGTGATCAGATGGAGCCCACATTGTATGAAGGAGAAAGAGTAATTGGGAGATATGTTGAACCGATGTTCTGGAACAATGGTATAAAGGACAATATGGTATTCATAATGGTTACTAAATCGGAAGTCAATATTGGAAGAGTGCTCAATCATCTAAAAGAAACTAAATCTATTCTTGTATCTTCAGATAATACTTATTATAAATCATACCATATTCCTCGATCAGAATTACAGGAAGTATGGCAGATAGCCTTAAAAATATCACCTTTCCTTTCCACACCGAGAAATCCGAATGATATTTTTAGGCAAGAGTTAGAGCATATTGTACAAGTAAATAAGTTTTTCAGTGAGAGTCTTAAGGATCTGGAACAAAAAATCAAAGAATTAATCAGAAAGGAAAACAAACCTAGTTCCATTTAAAAACATCCTGCTTAAAGGCATTAGGAAATATAGATTTTAAGCCTAAGGGAAATAAGTAATCCCCTGGAAAGCATAGCTACTAGTTTTATATTAACTTTCAATATAACTCATCAAAACCTATACAATGGCTTTATATAAGCTTAAACTAAACTTAAGAATTCTAAGTTTTACATAAAGCCTTGGTAAAGCTTAAATAGAGTTTACTTAAAGAGTATGTTATGTTTAGATTAATGAATGCTATTTAAAATAGAGCATTAAATAATTCAATTTGTAATAAAGGAACTTGAATAAAACTGAAATTAATCAAATCGAACTATCTCTCTTAATTGTTTCGCATCTTCTAAAAATAAATAGCTGGCTAAAGCAGCGACTACTTCTTTTTCTTCACTGAAGGAAGCTTGCCATTCATCAGCATTAAAGTGATCTTTAATAAAATTGGTGTCAAATTGTCCAGTTGTAAATAATTTATGCTCAAGAACGTACTTTCCAAACTCTAAAGTGGTAGCTAACCCTTCAACCCTAAACTGATCAATTGCATTTACTAGTTTATGAATAGCTTCCGCTCTATCTTTACCATAAGCAATGAGTTTAGCGAGTAAGGGATCATACTGTATGGGTATTTCCATCCCTTGAACATAACCACTATCAAGTCTGATATTTTCTAAATCTGGCAATGAAAACACTTCTAAGGTGCCTATTGATGGAAGGAAATTATTTATTGGATCTTCAGAACAAATTCTTAGTTCTATAGCATGGCCATTAATTGTAAGGTCTTCCTGTTTAAACTTGAGTTTTTCTCCCCTGGCTACTCTTATTTGCTGTTCTACCAGGTCAAGACCAGTTATCATTTCTGTAACAGGATGTTCTACCTGAAGCCTGGTATTCATTTCCAGAAAGTAGTAATTCATTTTTTCATCTACTAAAAACTCCACCGTACCTGCGCCTGAATAATTACAAGCTCTCGCAACATCACAAGCTGAAGTACCCATGGCATTTCTCATCTCAGCAGTCAAAATACTGGATGGAGCTTCCTCAATTAACTTTTGATGTCTTCTTTGTATAGAACATTCTCTTTCAAAGAGATGTACTACATTACCGTGGTTGTCGGCAAGTATTTGTATTTCAATATGCCTGGGTGCAGTAACAAATTTTTCTATAAATACAGAATTATCACCAAAAGCAGATAGAGCTTCACTCATGGCCCTTTCCATTTGGCCTGGGAATTCTTCTTTGTTTTGTACAATACGCATACCTTTTCCGCCACCACCGGCTGAAGCTTTTATAAGAATAGGATAACCTATATAATCTGCTATTTCAATGGCTTCCTTGGGATCAGAAATGGCTTTATCCATTCCGGGAACCAATGGAATATTATATTTCTTCACAGATTCTTTAGCAGCTATTTTACTGCCCATCATATTGATAGCCTCACTGGAAGGTCCAATGAAAATCATACCTGCCTTATTAACCTTTTCAGAGAATTCAGCATTCTCACTAAGGAAGCCATATCCAGGATGTATGCCGTCTACATCAAGCTGTATGGCAATTTCTATAATGTGATCAGCCCTTAAATAAGATTGAGAAGAAGGTGCCGGACCTATACAAACTGCTTCATCAGCATACAGTACATGGGGAGCATTCCTGTCTATTTCGGAGTACACAGCTACGGATTGTATACCCATCTTTCTGATGGTTTTCATAATTCGTAGAGCTATTTCTCCCCGGTTGGCAACAAGTATTTTTTTCATGTTTTCTATTGATATATCTTAACTCTTTATTAGAATCCTGAATTAATTTTACCTCTTAGCTTTCACCCAAGACAAGGCCGTGCCTTGTCTCTACAAACATTTCTCATTTAACATTTCACCTCTTCTCCAAACAACAAAAGTGATTAAATTATAAGACTTTTAATAATTGGTAAATGCATTTATCAATCTCTTTATAGAATTCCTATCTTTAGGTCTTAATAAAGACATGTATGTTAAATGAATTTGGGAAACTGCTTTGGACACCATCGCAAGAAACTATTCAAAAGTCCAGAATTACTGATTATATGCATTGGGTTACCGCCCAATATAATGATTATTTAAAAGATTATAATGCACTATATCAATGGTCAATAGAGGATATTGGTCGATTTTGGGAAAGTATAGCTGAGTACTTTGAAGTGAAGTTTCATACTCCATATGATGTTGTAATAAATGATCTTCCCATGCCTTATACCCAATGGTTTAGAGGCGCTACACTTAATTATGCTGAACAGATATTTGCAAATTCATATGGTAATGAAGTAGCTATATATCATCAATCTGAACACAGGCCTTTGGCAGAAATAAATTGGAAAGATTTAAGAATGCAGGTAGCATCCTTTTCATATTTTCTAAAGACTAAAGGTGTAGAAAAAGGAGATAGAGTAGTAGGCTTTTTACCCAATATTCCGGAAGCTACAATTGCTTTTCTGGCATGCTGCAGTATGGGAGTAATATGGTCTAGTTGCTCTCCTGATTTTGGAGCTGACAGTGTTATAGATAGGTTCCGACAGATAAGTCCTAAGGTTTTTGTCACTACCGATGGATATTATTATAATGGAAAGCAATTCTCAAAATGGGAAGCATCCAGTCAAATTGCTAATGAAATAAACAGCATAGAAAATGTAGTATATGTAAATTTTATTGGTTGCCCCATTAATCAGGAATTTAAAGTTCCATTAATAGAGTGGAAGGAAACAATGACTAATACCACTGCACCATTGATATTTGAGGCGGTTCCTTTTTCTCACCCAATATGGATATTATATTCTAGTGGCACTACTGGTATCCCGAAAGCTATTACGCATAGTCAGGGAGGTGCCTTATTAGAACACCTCAAATACCTTTGCTTACAAAATGATGTTCATCCCGGTGAAAAGTTCTTCTGGTATTCTACAACAGGGTGGATGATGTGGAACTTCACCAATGCAGCACTCCTAAGCGGTGGATCTATCGTTTTATATGAAGGAAGTCCTGCTTACCCCGATATGAATGTACTATGGCAATTGGCAGAGACAACCGGAATAAACCATTTCGGTACCAGTGCCCCTTATATTATTTCCTGTATGAAAAGAGAATTGTCTCCTGGTAAACAGTTTGATCTTTCATCTTTAAGATCTATTGGCTCTACTGGTTCGCCACTTCCACCTGAGGCTTTTGGTTGGGTTTATGAACATATCAAGAAAGATGTTTGGTTGACTTCTATGAGTGGTGGTACAGATGTTTGTACAGCTTTTGTAGGTGGTTGCCCAATATTGCCAGTCTACCAGGGTGAAATACAATGCATGGCCCTGGGATGCGATCTGCATGCATATGAAGAAGAAGGAAGGAATGTTAAAGATGAAGTAGGTGAAATGGTAATAATAAAAGCTATGCCTTGCATGCCGGTTTATATGTGGAATGATCCTGATTATACACGGTATTTGGATTCTTATTTTGAAATGTACCCAAATATATGGAGACATGGGGATTGGATAAAAATAACACCCAGGAATACCATCATAATCTATGGGAGAAGCGATGCAACCTTAAACCGTCATGGCGTAAGAATTGGTACCAGTGAAATCTATAGTGCTGTTAATACAGTTGATGAGGTTAAAGATTCACTTATTCTGAATTTGGAATTGGCAGGGGGGAAACACTTTATGCCCTTATTTATTATATTAGAACCGAATGTCATATTTGATAATAAGCTGAAAGATAAAATAAATAATGCCCTCAGAAACCAATATTCTAACCGGCATGTGCCAGATGAAATATTCCTGGTTGATGATATACCCTATACAATAAGCGGAAAGAAAATGGAAGCACCTATCAAGAAAATATTAATGGGAATACATCCGGATAAAGCAGTTAAACTAGATGCCATGAGGAATCCTGAAAGCATTGATTACTTTTTAAATATGGCCAGAGAAAAGAAATTTATTTAAAGTAATTAATAAATACAATGGAGTTAAATATATTGGTATATCAGATTAAATTCCATACAAATATTAAAGATTCAACTTATAATTATTTAGCTTGATTATTAGTATATAAAAATTAGTAAGTTTACTTTATTATCATTCAGATCATTAATTAGCTATTATGTACTCTAAATTGTCTATCCTATTTTTTCTATGTTTACTATTCAGTATTAGAGCAATTACTCAGAAAGTGGATATGGACAGGAAACTTTTAAGTGTTAAAATTACCTCATTTCCTGAAAACCAAAAACTAAAGGACTTTAATAGTTTTTCTGTTAGTATTTCAGCTCCAAAAGGATTTCTTAATACCCGGCATATAAATCAGGAGAAGCTAATAGCTAAATTATCAATTAAAGGTTTTCAAAAAGTAACTGATAATGATGATTTCATTATGGATGTTGTTATAAGTGATAAAGTGATAGTCGAAAATTCAACGACCTTTGTTAATAAGCTTGATCGAGGTGGTAAAAATTATAAGGAGTATTTTATTAAATATAAATTCTATATTCCAATTTCTGTTCGACTGCTTTATTACAAGGGAAGTGTTATTTATTCAGAAGAAATTACAAATGAAAAGAATATAAAAGCTTATACTTCTGATGCCTATACTTCCATGGAAGAGCTAAACAAAGATTTTAAATACCAATTTTATAAAAAGGAGTGGATTCTTATAACTGATTATCTCAATTCAGCTTTTGATCTGATTCCTGATCGTTTAAGTTCCAAATTCGGATTTGGAGAAACTGCTTTCTGGGCGCAAACTTATAGATTAGACTCTAAAAAACACCCTGAATACGACGCTTATATGATGGCTTTTGATACAATGAAGCTTATATTAAAATCAGTTAAATCCGGCTGTAATGTTGCAGAGTTTCAAAACAGGGCAATAGTGCCAATTAAATATTTTGAAGATCTGGCTTCAAAGCTTTCAAAAACAGATAAAGAACAGTCTAAATTATTGGAAGCAACATTGATTAATTTAATGAATATTTACTTCTTTACTGATCAATTCGACAAATTTAGACTAAGCGCAGATAAATTATTAGCATTAAATGAGAAAGGAGATAATGAGAAATATAAAGTCAAGGATCTTGAAATGATCTACGATAAGATGGATGAAGTAAATTGTACTTCCATTTATTATGTCAGACCGCCAAATGGTGAATTATCTAAACACAAATTCAATCGGGATTCATTATCCTCAGTTGTTTCTATTCAGAATTTGACGGTAAAAGATAGTGTTCTTATAGAACAAGATACAATTGTTTTTTCTGAACCTATAAGTGAAGATTCTTACGATGTATCAAAACTTAAAAATGATCCCACTGACTTTGTTTATAGAGGCTCTTATACTGATAAAGAAGCTAAAGTAATTAAAGGTTATTTTGTTATTTCAGGATCTGACCAGGAAAACCTAAGGTTTTATAATTCAGGGCAAAATATTAGCTTTATTCATTTGGTAGATGATAAACCTCAAAAATTAAATACTAACCCTGAAAGTTTTACCACTTTAGCTCTTAATAAGCGTAAATTTAAATCGGTTCTTTATAAAGATTCAAAAGATTTATTATCTAAAATTGAGCCAGCAATAATGGAGGTACTGGTAGAAAATCCAAAGATAGAAATGTATCTTTTTCAATCAGTTAAGTTCACTAACAAGGAGGATCCGGCACCATGGGTGTTTTCTGTAAAGGGCCATGAGAAACTGTTAACAATTTCGCAAAAAGACTTGTTTTGGAAGAAAAAAGTTAAAGAAATATTTGGAGACTGCCCTTCAATTAATCAAGATATAGAGTATACTAAAGTGTGGCAATTATCAAAGGATTTATTTATTGACTGGTGTAATAGATATGGCAAATGCGGAAAATGATAAAAGAATCCTAGATTTAAAATTAGTTTCATATTAAGACTAGGCTTTTATTATGTAAAACAGCCATATAAATTATCGATATTCTAATTCGAATAAGTTAAGAACAGCTATTAACTTTGTAAAAATTATTAAAATAACTTCACGATGATTAAAGAAATTTGGATAAACCTACCTGTTAAAGATATTCATAAATCTAAAGAGTTTTTTACTAAAATAGGCTTTGCTTTTAATTCTCAATATGGTAATACTGCTGACTCTGCTTGTATAGTAATTGGTGATCAAAATCTTGCTATAATGCTTTTTACAGAAACAATATTCAAGACTTTTACAACTAATAATATATCTGACACTAATCAAGGTACAGAAATATTGTTTTCATTTAGTTCTGAATCAAGGGAAGAAATAGATCAAATGGCTAAGAATGTTGAAGAAGCCGGTGGTACTATTTACAGTAAGCCAGCTGAAAACCAGGGTTGGATGTATGGATTTGGTTTTGCTGATTTAGATGGGCATCGCTGGAATATGTTGTTTATGGATATGAGTAAAATGCCACAAGGATAATATGTTTTAACAAACAAGAAGATATATGCTCTTTTCATATTGGTATAAAATTATTTAATAAAGTCTAAATATAAAGCAACACATTCAAGCATTTACAGTATATGATATATAAATAATTAGTATATGTCAAATACCTTAGCAGACAGGATTAAAACCATCCAGAAAAACTTTAAAGTAGATCAATCAGGAGTATTTGATTTAAATACTTGTATTGCATTTGAAAAACTAATAGATATGAAACCGGTACTCGGCACAGATGTACTGGTCCATCGAAAAGGAATACAAAAAGCAATAGGACTTAAAGGAAGTGATTTAGATGGCATTTTTGGTCCCGTAACTATTACTAAAATAGAAAACTATCTTAGTACTAAACTTCCTGACTTACCATTAGGAGCAAGCTTAATAGTAAGTAAAAATGGACTTGATCAAATACTCAATTTTGAAATATCCTCTGAATCTAATTATACCAAGAATTTGTCTTCACCATCCTGGCCAGGGGGAGAAAGTGGAATAACCATAGGTATAGGGTATGATCTTGGTTTTTGCACTGTTGATAAATTAAAGAAAGACTGGAGTATGCTTACTGATACTAAGTTGAAAGTTTTAAGCACTGCTACAGGGAAGAAAGGAATAGATGCTAAAAAGACATTGGGTAAAAGCATTAAAAGCATAATTATTTCTTTAGAAGATGCAAAGGAAGTTTTCTATACAGTTTCTCTTGAGGAGTATGCTATGAAGGTCAGAAATATTTATCCTGGTGTACAAGAATTACCTGGTGATGCTCAAACTGCATTACTATCTTTAGTTTATAATAGGGGAGAAAACTTAAAAGGAGACTCCCGCAAGGAAATGGCAAACATTGTGCAATTGGTTAAAGATAAAAATCTTCCAGGCATAGCTGGTGAGCTAAGATCTATGAAAAGAATGTGGAAAGATAAAGGCCTTCCAGGATTATTAAAGCGCCGAGAACAGGAAGCAGTAATGGCAGAAAATGCAAGTTATTTTATTGCTATAGAGGATTACATCTTTGTATAAAACCTGTTATTATAATTGTAAATAGCCAGATGTTTAACAAAGCCAATTTGTAATAATTACAAGAATTGTTACATTAAGCTTCTTCTACTGAATAAACTCCTTTCCATTAATTAAAAAGGATATTTATAAATATTCCTATCTTTCAATCTCTGAATGCTTAATATTGGGAGCTAAGTTAGCTTAGTCTCCATTTTATCAAAACACTGTTGCCAACCAGTAATACAGTCTGCTTTCATTTCTTCAGGAATCCCTTCATGTACTAATCTCATAGAAGTTTTGCCATTTTTTTCTTCTAATTCAACGGTAACCTTTGATTCTAAAGGCCAATCTCCGGGCATTCCTACATCATTGGCTGAAAGCTTATTACCTTTATCATCAGAAAAACTATCACTATAAACTATTTTTTTAAGGGGGATAATTTCCATATATTGACCTGTTGACCAAGTTTCTTTTCCATCAGGGCCTTTCATGTCTGCTAGATATTTACCTCCAATACTAAAATCTATTTCACAATAAGGGCAAGTATAATCATTTGGTCCCCACCATTTTTTAAAACTTTCCGGCTCTGACCATGCTTTCCAGACAGATTTTAGAGATAGGTTTAAAACTCTGTTTATTGTTAACAGTTTTTGTTTACTTACATTTGGTTTTACATCCATAGTTTTCATAGTAATAGATTTTAAAATTAAACAATGAGGGTGTTATTTGCATCACAAAGTTTAACAGTTATCTTCAATTATTACTTATACTTAAATTAAAATATATTTCATAATTCACATATTTATTAGAATAGTTTTAGCAAGAGTTTATTATTTCAAATAGGAAAAGCTTTGATTTGTATTGCTTACTAATTATGTAGAAATTAAACAAACCTTCTGATTATAATTCAGAGTAAGCACTTTCTAAAACATGTACCTGAACAATTAAACCAATGCATATACCATAAAATAAATGACTAATCATATTACCTACAAAAAATAGTAATTTACTTCCTTCTGGTTCCGATACAGTTAATAAACTTTGGGTTACTATTTGTATTAAAAAGACAAAAATAGCTAGTGCAAATCCAAATAATACACCTCTATAAAAATTACTATTAATTACTGTAGTAAGTCTGGCGAATACATAAGTATAGAAAAAAGCGTAAAATATTCCAATTATGAAAATCATAATCCAACCTACCACAATAGGCGTTTTCATGACAGAAGACATTGTTTCTCCGGGATTGATTTTCGGAAGTCCTATCAAATATTCAAAATACATTACAAATGACATAACAGCAGTACCAACTATACCACCAATTATCGATTGATTAATTCTAGAATTCATGATGTTATTAATTAAGAGTGAATAATTATTTATAATATCCTATTAATATTTAAGATCTTCTGTCTTTATAAATTTCACCTCTCCTAAAATGTCTAAACAATTAGCATTTTGACTATTGCCATTCTTATTAATTAAACACTTTAGCTTTTTAAAAAGTTCTTAATAAATCTGTATTTGACCTTGATTATGAACAACTGGTAACAATTACTACTTTTGTAGGATGATAGAAAATAAGCATCTTCAATTATTACACAATCGATTAAACTTAGCTTTTAAAAGTATTGAAAACACTATTAAATTACTAAATGAGGGAGCTACCATACCATTTATTTCCAGGTATAGAAAAGAACTCACCGGTTCTTTGGATGAAGTTGAAGTTGCAGCAATAGCTAATCAGTATCAAAAATTATTAGAGTTAGAGAAAAGAAAGGAAACTATCATAAATGCTATAGATGAGCAAGGTAAAATGACGGATGCATTAATGAAAAGAATACTGGAAACTTATGATGCAACAGAATTGGAAGATATTTATTTACCCTATAAGAAAAAGAAAAAGACCCGGGCTATGATAGCGATAGAGTGTGGACTGGAACCTTTGGCAAAAAAGATAATACAGCAGGCATATATTGATGTTAAAAAAGAAGCCAGTACTTATATCAATGATAAAATTCTTACTATTGAGGATGCACTAAACGGAGCAAAAGATATCATCGCAGAATGGGTTAATGAAAATGAACAAGCTAGGCAGAAAGTACGGTATCTGTTTAATAAGTCGGCTGTAATGTCGACTAAAATGGTGAAGGGGAAAGAAATAGAAGGTAGTAAATTCAAAGACTACTTTGAATATTCTGAGCCCCTATCTAAATGTCCTTCACACAGGATATTAGCAGCCAGAAGAGGGGAGGATGAGGGTATACTCAGAGTTTCAATTACCCCGTTAGAGGATCCATTTCCTGTATTAGAGAATATTTATATCAAGGAACATAATGACTGTGGTATGCTCATTAAAGAAGCTATAGCTGATGCATACAAAAGACTTATGGAACCATCGATAGAGAATGAATACCGGAATATTTCTAAAGAAAAGGCAGATAAAGAAGCTATTAAAGTATTTGTTGATAATCTTCGTCAACTTTTATTAGAAGCCCCATTGGGTCAGAAAAGAGTAATGGGCATTGACCCTGGTTTTCGTACAGGTTGTAAGGTAGTTTGTCTGGATAATAATGGCGACTTACTTCATAACACCACTATTTATCCCCATACTGCCGGAGTCAATAATAATAATTCATCAAAGGACATTCAGCATTTGGTTCATTTATATGCCATTGATGCAATAGCAGTCGGCAATGGTACAGCAGGGAAAGAGACCATAAGCTTTTTGAAAAAGATTAGTTTTGAAGATGAGATTGATATTTTTATGGTCAATGAAAGTGGAGCTTCTATTTATTCAGCCTCTGAAGTAGCGAGAGAAGAATTTCCTGATTATGACCTGACAGTTAGAGGGGCAGTTTCTATAGGAAGACGACTTATGGATCCACTGGCTGAATTGATTAAAATTGACGCAAAGTCCATTGGGGTAGGACAATATCAACATGATGTTGATCAGTCAGAATTAAGAAAGAGCCTGGATCTTACTGTAGAAAGTTGTGTAAATAAAGTAGGGATTAACCTCAATACTGCAAGCAAGCACTTATTGACTTATATTTCAGGTGTAGGTCCGGCACTTGCTCAGAATATTGTCTCCTATCGCTCTGAAATAGGTAAATATACTTCAAGAAAGCAGTTGAAAAAAGTACCAAGATTAGGCGAAGGTGCATTTGAACAATGTGCAGGCTTCTTAAGAATCAGGGAGGCAGAAAACCCATTAGATAATACTGCAGTACACCCTGAATCTTATCATATAGTAGAGCAAATGGCAAAGGACCTGGGTTCAGATATAAAGAATATCATACTCGATAAAGAACTTAGATCGAAAATACAATTGAAAAACTATGTTACTGAAAAGATAGGAATGCCAACCCTATTGGACATTATAGCAGAATTAGAGAAACCAGGTTTAGATCCAAGAGGGCAGGCCAGTCCAATGGACTTTAATGATCAGATCAATACCATGGAAGATTTAGAAATAGGAATGGTACTACCAGGTATTGTAACCAACATTACTAAATTCGGTGCCTTTGTCAATATAGGTGTTAAACAGGACGGAATGGTACATATATCCCATATAGCTAATAAATTTATAAAAGACCCGGCCGATGTTCTACAGCTTAATCAAAAAGTTACAATTAAGGTAATGGACATAGATTTTGATAGAAAAAGAATTCAATTATCTATGAAGGATGTCTAGGTTCAAACAATTCAAGGAAATAATAAAACCCTTCTACCAAACTAAGGTATATTTAGTATTAAGAACTTACTATAAATGGATAATAGGATCTTTGTTACTTATAGTTTATCTCTTTTGTCTTCCCACTCCTTTATTTAAAGAACCTGCATGCCTTGTAGTAGAAGATAAAAATGGCAATATATTAGGAGCTAAAATTGCAGAAGATGGCCAATGGCGTTTCCCTGAAATAGATTCATTACCAGATAAATTTGTAACTGCCTTATTAATCTTCGAAGACAAACGCTTTTTCTATCATCCGGGAGTTGATCCTTTAAGTCTTGCCAGGGCTGTCAAACAAAATATAAAAGAAGGAAAGATTGTATCTGGAGGGAGTACCATTACTATGCAGACGGTAAGATTAATGAGGAGAAACAAAAGTAGAACAATCTGGGAAAAGATAATTGAAGCTATTTGGGCAACACGGCTGGAACTTAGCTATTCTAAAAACCACATTTTAAGATTGTATTCAAGTTATGCTCCTTTTGGAGGTAATACTGTAGGATTAGAATCTGCAGCGTGGAGATTCTTTGCAAAGAAACCTTCTCAACTTTCCTGGGCGGAGGCCTGTGTCCTTGCAGTTTTGCCTAATAATCCTGGTTCTATATTTCCCGGAAAGAACCGGAAATCACTATTGGATAAAAGGAACAGACTATTATTGAAGCTATTTAATAACAAGAAGATAGATAAACTTAGTTATGAACTTGCATTAGAAGAACCATTACCTGAAGCTCCCACTGCCATTCCAAGGTTGGCTCCTCAATTTGTAGAATTAATTGCAAAAGAGAAGACGAGTCCATCTAATCGTTTTAATTCTAAATTAAAGACTACAATTGATTTAGGGACCCAAAATATTTGTACTGATATAGCTGCAAGACATCTAAGTCATCTTAAAGCAAATGAAATTCATAACCTGGCCATTCTAATATTGAATACTGAAACGAATGAAGTAATAGCATATGTTGGGAATGCACCGGGAACTGGTATTCAACATAATGAAGATGTAGATATAATCCAATCTTTCCGTAGCACT
>Ga0193744_1000101_pt1 | contig 31241 bp, 31 predicted proteins | sample L1a1metaG_FD_143056 | JGI IMG/M metagenome (GOLD analysis project Ga0193744, IMG submission 143056) | Soil microbial communities from a riparian zone of the East river system, Colorado, United States - L1a1 | ecosystem: Environmental > Terrestrial > Soil > Riparian zone | place: USA: East River...
CCTGGCCAATGAGCGCTTGTCTCGGCAGAAACTCGATTCACCCGAGCTGGTCCACGATTTGGTCGCCGCGGAAATGCGGGCCCTGCACAAGGAATCGCTTCGCGTGATTCTTCTCGATACCCGCTATCAATTGCTTCGAATGGAGGAAGTGTCGCGCGGGAGCGTGAACGAGAGCATTGCGCACCCGCGCGATGTGTTCCGGCCCGCCGTGATCTCGTCCGCGTATGCCGTGATCGTGGTGCATAACCATCCTTCCGGCGACCCTTCCCCCAGCCAGTCCGATCACAGCCTAACGAGACGTTTGGTCGAGGCCGCGGAGCTTCTGCAGATCAAGCTGCTCGATCACATTATTATCGGGGCGCCGGCGGAGGGACGACCGCCATATTTCAGCTTCAAGGAAGCGGGGGTGTTGTGAAAAAAATTCACCAGACCGCAATCGTCGATTCGCAGGCCCACATCGGCGATGAAGTGGAGATCGGCCCGTATTCGATCGTCGGCGCGGAGGCGATTATTGGCGCGAAATGCGTGATCCAATCCCACGTGGTGATCGAGGGATCGGTCAGAATGGGAACCGAAAATTTCATCGGCCACGGTTCGATCCTCGGGAGTCAGCCCCAGGATCTGGGCTTCCAGGCGCAGACCAAGAGCGAAATTGAAATCGGGAATGACAACGTGATCCGCGAGCATTGCACCATTCACCGCGGCGCCACGGAAGGGAGCGCGACCGTTGTAGGCAACGGGAATTTCCTCATGGTCGGCGCTCATCTCGGTCACGATTGCCGGATCGGGAACGGCGTCGTGATCGCAAATAATTGTTTGCTGGCCGGGCATGTTCGGATCGACGACGGCGTCTTCGTGGGCGGAGGCTCGCGTTTCCACCAAAATATCAGGATCGGACGCCTGGCCATGGTCGAAGGCCGTTTCACGAAAAATCTGCCGCCGTTCGTGATCGCGGCGAAGAACCACGTCTTCGGCGTCAACATTCTTGGGCTGCGGCGCGCCGGACTCAGCCCCGCTGAGCGCGATGAAATCAAGAGAGGATTCAAGCTCCTTTACAAAAGTGGCTTGAATACGAAGCAGGCCCTGGAGAAAGCGGCGGAATCGGAATTCGGCGCCGCGGGCCGGGAGTTTTTCGACTTCGTAGCCGAGGCCGGCAAGCGCGGGATTGTTTCCTACAGCGCCGACCCCGAAGGCGAGGATTAGGGAGGTCACTCGACGTCAGAGATTTTCTCCCAATGAGAAGGAACGGCGCCGCGAGCGAAGCTTCGGTTGGTAGGGCGAGACTCTGTCGAGCCGAATCGCGAAACACATTCGACGGCTCGACAGAGTCTCGCCCTGCCAAAGCAAGCTGACTCCACAAAGGTTTGGGCGACGGTCAGCGAAGCGCCAAAAACGCGAGCATCCGTCCGGTCCGGCCTTTTTCGGCGCGATAGGAATAGTAACGATCCAAATTGCACGCGGTGCAGACGCCAGAGTCATGCACCGCCACCACGCCAAGATTGCGGCATTGCCGCACGATATCGGCCGCGAAATCAATTTCATAATGTGGCGGCCGAATGCACGGACTCAGCTGAACCACCAGATCTGAGGCGCGCGAACCAAAATGTTCGGCCATCGATCGGATGGCGTTTGAGACCACGCCGAGCTCGGTGCCTTTCTTTCCCGAATGAACCAGGCCGATCGCGTTGCGGATGGGATCGACGAGATAAACGGCGCAACAATCGGCGACGTAAATGCCGAGGCACACGCCAGGCTGGTTTGTGATCAGGCCATCACAGCGTTCAAAACATTCCCCCTTCGAGACCGCGTGATCGACCACACCGATGTGAGCGCCGTGGATTTGCTGCGCAGTAATGAAGGGCGCGTCGGTGAGTCCATTTTCGCTCCTGACTTCCCGATGAACGCGGTCCAATCGTGCCAGCGCTTCCATCTTGTCGGTTGACATCTCGATCCCAGCGACACGCAGCGTGAAACCATGAGCGACGCCGGGCAGCGCGTTGAGCGCCGGGAACTGTTCAGCCGCCAACTGACTGGCGCTCACTTACCGGAAGGCGTCCGCGGGGAGCGTCTCAACTCGGCGGGCGGTCGAACTCCCGCGCGATTCAATTCCAACGGAGTCGGTTTCGGAGCCGGCGACGGCGCAGCGTCGGTCTTCAACTTTCGCCGGGTGCCGGGTTCATCCAGCTCGTTCGCAAAGTTGATCTCGATGGCGGTGACACGTTCGAACTCGGCGAGAGAGGCGCTGTAGTTATAAAGCGCCTGGAGCCGGTTCGACTGCGCCTGTGTTACCTCCACTCGAGAATTCAGGACTTCCAGTTGGGTCCCAGCGCCCGCGCTCAATCGCGCGCTGGCGAGACGCAGAGCTTCCTCCGCCTGGCCCACACTTTCCTCCGTGGCGTGGACGAGCTCGGCGCTCTGTTTCACATTTGAGTACTGTTGTTGCACCTCCAGTTCGACTTGCCGTCCCGCGTCGTCATAAGTGATTTGGGACTGGCGCAGAACAGCCGTGGCCTGTTTCACCGCTCCATACGTGGCACCCCAATCCCAAATGGCCCACGTCCCCGTGCCTCCGAAAACATAGCCCGATCGCACCGCGTCGATATTTTCACTGATCGGCGAACTGCGAAAATCTTCACCGGCGGTGACGCTGAGTTGCGGGAAATATCCGGCGCGCGCCACCCGCACCTGCTCGGCATTTGACAGCATGTTTGCTTTTTGTTGTTTCAAAAACGGCCGCCGCTCTTTCGCCAGTTCGATTGCCCTCGCCAGCGGGATGCTACGCGGCTGGTAACGCAATTCCCCCATTGCCTCCAAAGGTGGAGAGTCTCCCCGGTTCGGATCGAAATCGAGCCCCAGCGTTTTCGCCAGCTGAAGCTGGGAAACGCGATAATTATTTTGGGCCGTGATCAGGATGGGATACTGATTTGAAAGCGCCACTTGCGCCTGCAACACGTTGAAGCGCGGCACCGTGCCGGCCTCGAATCGATTTTGCTGATCCTGCAACTGGCTTTGGAGCAGCTTGACCGACTCTTGCTGCACGCCGACGAGCGCGCGGTTGAGGAGAATCTGATAGAACTGCTGCTTCACGGTCGCGATGATTTGGTCGATCGTATTGCGAAAGGCATAGTAGCTGGCGTCTCGTTGAAAATCGGCCGAGCGAATTTGCGAAACCACGCGCCCGCCGGCGAAGACGATTTGCGTCGCTTGCACCGAAAGGCTGTATTGCGTCGGCACCCCAGAGAGGCCGCCGACACCACCCGAGTCCGTTGAGATTGAGCCGAGGTGCGGATCCGTGTTCTGAATGTTGGTGGTCGCGTCGAGCCGTGGGAATGCTTCGGCCCGGAGCGCGATGTAGAGTCCTTTGGTGCGTTCGATTTCTTCCCGCGCCCGCAGAATGTCCGCATTGCGCTGCAACGCCGTTAAAACCGCCTGGTCGAGCGTGAAGCGCGGGATGGCGGAATATCCGTGCCGCAATTCCACCGTCGTGTCGCTCCCCGCGAAGAGGAGGCGGAGCGGCAGAAGCGCGAGGATCGTCAGGGGCAACAAGACGCAAAAGAAAAATTTTCGCATGAGAAAGGAAAAGCGGAACGAAGAGATGGATTTCAGATGCGATCGCGTGCTTTTGCGCTGTGTCCTATGCAATCGGCGTGCCGCATTCGTTCATTGTGACTTAAACTGCTGCCGAATAGCTGCTTAAGATTTTTGGGTTGATGTTTTCCCGGGCCAGTTGTTCCCGCGTTCGGGATCAGCGCGTTCCATTTTCGAAACGCCGCGACGCCACCAGGTCGCGCCGCGATTTGCTGCGCAGCGGAGGATCGTCGTTGGTCTGGCAGTAATCGTGAATCTTGGTGTAGATCTGGAGCCAGGCCTTTTGCTCCGCGGTGCTGAGGTGGGCCATTACCTTCATCAAATTGCCCACCATTTCTTCGCGAATCCGTCGAACCAGAGCCGAACCTTTTTCGGTAATGCAGACCAAAACCTTGCGGCGATCCTCTCGCGCGCTCGAGCGCACGACGTAACCAAGATTCTCCAGCCGAGCCACCAAACCGCTCGCGGCCGCGGTGGTGTGTCCCATTTTCCGCGCGATCGCGGACATGGTGAGGACTTCTTTGTGATCGAGTGCGGCCAGGAGGAAGTACTGCGGAAAGGAAACGTTACCCGGCGCGAGCTCCTTGCAGAGATGCAGGACGAAGCAACGCTGCATTTCCAAAACGATATGCGAGAGCCGTTCCGCGTCGGCGCGGAATTGGGCGGTGCCGTTTAAATTCAAGCTAGGGGCGGTGTTCAACGCGCATAAGCTAAAATGCTGGCGGGGAGTGTCAAACAATTGCCGCGACAAAGAGTCTAATCAATCGAGCGCCAGAACGGACACCGCGGCACCGGCCGAAAGAGTTTCTCCCGGCGCAACTCGAAGAAGCGCATTCGCCCGGCTCAAGCCGAAAAGCGCGTGTGATTCCTGACGTCCAGTCACGGTGAATTTTCCCTGCGCCACGTGTCCGCGCACGTAGTGCGGGCGATCGCCCGGGTTTTGCAGATCTTCGGCCAATTGCGCGTGGTCCATCCGCAACGAGAGCTCGTCCGCGCCTGCACCCATCAGGCGAAGAATTGCGGGCCGCACAAAAAGCAAAAACGTTACGAAAGCCGAGACCGGATTCCCCGGTAATCCAAAAATGGCGCATCGACCCGCGCGGCCAAAGAGGAATGGCTTGCCCGGTTTCACCGACACGCGCCACAAATCAGTCTGCGCGCCTACGGCGTTCAAGCAGGGCTTCACCAAATCGCGCGCGCCAACCGAGACGCCCCCGATAATGATAAGAATGTCGTGATCGAGGCCCCGCCGGAGCGCAGCCTCGAGGGATTTGGCCTCGTCGATCGAGTGCTCCAACGCCGCCACACACGCGCCCCATTTTTCGCACAGCGCCTGGAGAAGAGTCGAATTGCTTTCGTAGATTTGCCCGGGCTCGAGCGATCCACCGGGCGGGATCAGTTCGTCGCCCGTGCTGATGATCGCCGCGCGCGCCTCGCCGCCCACCTCGATTTCCGCCAATCCTTGCGCCGCCAGCAACGCCAGCGTTTGCGGCCGGATCTTTTCTCCGGTCGAGAGAATTTTTTGTCCCTCGCTCAAATCCGAGCCACGACGGCGAATGAACTCTCCGGCCTCCACTTCCACGTTGCAGAAAATTTCCGAGCCCTTGCGCCGAACATCTTCCTGCATGATCACCGCGTCCGCTCCTTCGGGCATGTGCGCGCCGGTGAAGACGCGGACAGCCTCACCCACTGCAATCCGCAGCTTGCGATCAGCGCCGGCTGGTTGCTCTCCTATCACGCGCTGAGCCTGTCCACACCCGCAGGCCCCGGCGACGACCGCATAACCATCCATGGCCGAATTGTCGAAGACCGGAAGCGCGACCTTCGCGAAACGATCCTGCGCCGCGAACCGGTCCCGAGCTTGAGCCAACGGCACCCGGCGTGGAGCGAGCGGTGTCACGCTCTGAAGGATATGAGCCAGCGCCTCGTCTTCCGTGATCACAGATGCTTCTGTATCGCCTCCCGTCGGTGCCGACAACTCTTCCCAACGCCTCGATTGCAGCCGGGCGTGGTTGACGCACCTCAAGCCCTCTCATATTCTCGCAATCTGTTGGTGAGGTGGCTGAGTGGTCGAAAGCAGCGCTTTGCTAAAGCGCCGTACTCCAAAAGGGTACCGAGGGTTCGAATCCCTCCCTCACCGCCGGTTTCTTGATGCTATCGAAATCTGTCCGGTGGCGAAGTGTTCTCTTCTTCCGCGGGCGGCGTCTGTGCCGGCTCTGTCTCTGATTTGCGCGGCGTGGAGGAGTGCTTTTTCTTGTCTTCCTTCTTCTTCTTGGTCTTGTGATCGACCTTAACCAGCACGCGACGTTGCAGGGTGCTGCCGGTTTGCAAAGGCATCAGGACTTCCTCGTACTCACTTGAGTTCGACGCGCATCCTCCCCCGCCCGCGGCGAAACACAGGACGGCTAAAACGGCGATCAAGCGGGGATGCATATGGATGATAGTCCTCCGCCGGTGAGGGAATCAGGAACTTCGAGGCTGGGCAAGAATAACCGGCTGCTTTTCTCCTTTTTTTGACCGCACGTCTCAATCGAGAGGCGGGCCCGACCAGCGGCGCCAGCGCTTCACGAGGATAACACCGTGAGCCCTCCGCCGATGTTTAGGGTTGAACGGCGAAGTGCACGCATTACTGTGCGCATCTTTATGACCGGCTCGCACCTCTTCCGAACCGCGATCGCCCTTTCTCTCCTCGCCTTGGGCACCGGCTGCGCGGAGGTGGAGTACACCCAGCCAGCGGCTGCGCTTCAGCCTGCGGTCCCTCCTCACCTGGAAAACAACTATTGGAATGACGACGGCAGCTCGCGTCCGGCGAAAATCGTGGTGAGTATAAGCGAGCAACGCGCCTACTTCTTCAAAGGTAAAAGGATCATCGGAGAATCGACCGTCTCCACCGGCAAGGCTGGGTTTTCGACGCCCCCGGGCCGCTACAGCGTGGTTTTAAAAGACAAGGACCACATCTCCACTGTTTTCGGCGATTATGTGGACGATTTTGGCAACGTCGCGAAATCGAACGTCGATGCCCGCAAAGACAGCCGCCCGCCCGGGTCGCATTTCGACGGCGCGCGCATGCCCTACGCCATGTTTTTCCGCGGTGGCTACGCCATGCATCAAGGTTACGTCCCGCCCTATGCGGCCTCGCACGGCTGCATCCGTCTGCCGAAGGAAATGGCCGAACACTTTTTTGACGCCGCGCCGCTCGGAACCCCGGTAGTCGTGAAGGAATAACCAAGGAGCGGCGGTTTACAACCGCCGAACCAAACCCACGGCGGTTTGTAAACCGCCGCTCCTTGATTTTTCTAACCGGGCGGCCAGGCCAGAGGACGTTTCCCAAGCACGTGCACGTGCAGATGCGGAACGCTCTCACCCGCGTCGGGTCCGCTGTTGATCACCACGCGATAGCCGGACGTCAGGAGGTCCAGCTTCTCCGCCACAGTGCGCGACGCGAGCAGTAGTTTCCCAAGCAGCTCTTGATCGGCGGGGGTCGCCTCCGCCAATCTCGTTACCACGCGCTTGGGCACGATCAAAACGTGCACCGGCGCCTGCGGATTTACATCGCGGAACGCCAGCACGTCGTCGTCTTCCCAGACGATGTCGGCGGGAATCTCACGCCGGACGATTCTTTCGAAGATCGTCATCTTACCCTCAACTCACGACCCTCAACCTTCCTACCGAATAAAGCAGCGCAAATGCTCGAGGTCCGAGCTTGACGCCAGCCGCTCACGCACAAAACAGATCACTTCCTCGCGTAGGGTATCGCACGTGCGCGTCCATGTTTTCGCGCCGCGCAGATGCTTCACGCACGCTTGCAGATCGCAGAGGTGCAAACTGTCGGCCCGTGCAGTTACCAGCGCGCTGATTCGTTTTTCCAAGCCATCGAAAAACGCCAGCTCGCCTCCTGCGCGATCTCCAGCAGCGAGAAGGAAACCGGCGGAGGCGAAGGCACAAAGAACGGAACGATCTCCTTGTAACCGATCACCTTCAGAACGTAGCGGACCGTCTGTGAAAGCTGATCGAACGGGACGACCGACTCGTCGTTTCGCAGCCGCAAATAAAACGCGATGCTTTCGGTGACGTGGTCCGTCAGCCACCATTTCGGGTAGCCCGCGTCATTCGCCGCGCGCGTGATCGCCGCGTGCAGCCACGCCTGATCGAACTCGAAGAGCTGGCCCGAATCACAACGCAGGTAGGGAAATTCTTCTTTAAACGCGACCATGGGTTTCGACTTTAGTTTCGGTGTCGTGGGTTCCGGCGGGGACCGCTTGCACCTGCGGCTCGAATAACTCCGGCTGGAGTGCATTCGGTTTAATCCGGCGGCCGAGCGCCTGGATGGCGTCGACAAATTGATCGGCGTCCTCGAAGCGGCGATGGACCGACGCGTAACGCAGATATGCCACTTCATCTATCTCACGCAATTTCTCCAGTACCTTCGTCCCGATCATCGATGAAGGAACTTCGCGGCCACTCGTCTCGAGCTCGTGCACGATTTCGTCCACCGCGCTTTCGAGCGTGACCAGGCTGATCGAGCGCTTCTCGCACGCTTTGGCCAGGCTGTTCACGAGTTTGCGGCGATCGAATGGCTCATGAGTGCGGTCGCGCTTGATGACGCGCAGATCGGAGCGCTCGATTTGCTCGTAAGTGGTGAACCGGTACGCGCACTGGAGACAGACGCGGCGGCGGCGAATGGAAGAGCTATCACGAGACTGGCGCGAGTCGATGACCTTGTCGTCACGAAACCCACACTTGGGACAACGCATAGTGTCGGCTGCGTAAGTAACACACCATAAGTTGTGGCGTCAACGCTTTCTTCTCGCGTCACGCGCGCGCTTTCTCCTGTAGCCGCGGCCCCGCGCCTGCCGGATCGCCGCAGTTCTCCATGTTGTGGTATTGTGCCGACGATGGACTCGCCCGAATCGAACACTTCTCCGGACGATCCCAAGCCGCTCGTTGGACGTCGCCCGCCGAAGATGTCCTGGGCACAAGCCATGCGACTTCTCGAGCCCTCTCGCCAAGAGTACATGCGCAAATTCGATTCGCCCGAGAAACGCTCGCGCGACAAGAATCCCGCGCCGTTTATTTTGCCGTGATCATTCGTTCCAAACCCTGTTTGGAACAAATTTGTGTGCCCGCCTTCCGGCATGGTCTCGCGCTCGACATCGCAGAAAACGCGTTGCGGCGGCAGGAGTCCTCAGGTTAGTCTTTGCCGCCGACTAAGCCCTTGATCCAACCAAACAGTTTTTCCACGGGCGGTGGAATGTCTTTGATCGTTCTCTCAGTCGACGTGACCTCTGTCCCATCAGCACGTTTCTCCGTACTGGTCTTAACCGTTTCCTCTTGTGGCGGGACGGCGAGCCAGGCTAGGCCGAAAGTCGTCGCGGCAAAAATTGCGTAAAGCAATTCGACCACTACCTGACTTTGACCCACGCCAGCGATTGCCTCTCGAAGCCGTTGTTGTTGCTCGGCCGTACCATGGGCGGCGTGAAGCAAAGCCGTACGAAGAAGAAACTCGACTGACTTTTCATCGGAGCGCACTTCACGGAGCCTCTCTTTCAGTTCAGGATAATCGCCCCCGTGCCGCGTAACCGCTTCGGTCAACTTCGCTTCCACCATCGCGGTGTCGGCGGTGCCGATCTCCTTCGGAAAGTAGAAGTTCGCTGCTTCAACCAGCTCGGTGTAGGAGAGCTCGTTAACTTTCGTTTCAAGTTCCATGCTCATATTCGAGGATCAGTGTCAGTTGGTTCTTCGTCAAAGCCAATCACCATGGACGGCGACCGAGCGCGCAACTCGTTCATTCATCCCCGCCGCGATCGCGTCAGTCGCTACGTCTGAAATGACCCGGGAAAGGGTCGAGTTTGGGCTCGCTAGGTAAGTGATGATGATTTTGTTCATCATCGGCTGGATATCGGCGATTGGCACTGGCCACTGCGGCGCGACATAAGCGAGCGTTCCAGCACGCAAGAAGGAACGCTCGAGACCGACGCGCTCGCCGCCGGCCACCGCGGAGGCCAAGCCCGAGCCACAGGCGGCGGAAAAGACAATCGGAGGCGCTGTCTCCAGGCTAGATAGTTCCTGCCAGCCGACCAAAAAACGCTCGCCCAGTTGTTCGGCCATAACGGTGGGCTGACCCGGCGGCAGAAAACCATCCGCGGCGACCAAAAGGTCGAATCGCAGATTGCGCGGATCGGCACGGCCGTGACAAGAGAGCCTGACCGACTCACTACTCGTGAGCGCGTCACGCAGAGCCTGTCGCGTCGCTTTTGTGCCGATGGAAGCGTTGTAAACGCACCCGATATTTCGCAAAGCCTCCTGCAATTCCGCGGCTGTTCTTTGGAATACAGCAATGTTCGCCAAGGGTTCGTCAGCTTTCCAAATGACAAAATCATGAATCTCTCGCGGTCGCCAAGGAGGACCCTCTCCGCTCTTTTCTAACCGACGGCAATGCAGAGCGGAGGCAGCACGTACGCTGGGTGCGTAAGAGATAGGATGGTCGCGAGCAAACACATCCTGCAGCGGCGCGCTCGAAAGGGCCCCCGGAATGATGACGAGGTGCTCTCCCGTTTGGACAATTCGGGACATTGCCTCTTTCAATCCGCTGGCGAAGTCTTGCCACGCGCTTACCTGCTCCAATGGGTTCATCGTGGTCGCTGGACTGGTGCGAGCCAATTGATTCCACGCCTCATTAGCCAAGTTGACCAGCCCATCGAATGGTTCATTCCAATCAAGTAGAGTCGTGGAATAGCCAGGAGAACTGTTTCCTCTCGAACCGGAATTCGGTCCGGCAGCGCGCGTCAGCAACGCAAGCATTCTGCCGCCCGCTTTGAAAAACTGCAGGATCGCAACTGAGCTTTCACCTGCCAACAGTGTGCGAAAACTTTGAGTCATGGCTGCATCAGCAGCATTGCGACCAGCCTCGGAGGAAGCGTTCGCTCCAACGGCAGCAGTCGATCCTTCGCTGCCGACGATCTGTTGCGACAGTAGCACCGACGCTTGAAAGTCGGCAATTTCACAAACGTCCTCAATCGAGGCGCTGTTTTCGCGATAAGCTTCAACGATAAGATCCGCTAAGCTGTCTTGCAGGATATCCTTCTCGCCCATGTACGAGAACAGGTCGTCAGTTCGGGCAATGCGGCCGGCCTGTTGCATGACAATATCGTGCGCAACAGCGAGACGGCGGCGCGCCACGGCAGTCTTGCCTTGTGCTTGGGCAAGCTGGGCTAGGGTCAGCCACGAAATCCAGCTCTGATTTGTGTAATCCGCGCCCACTCCTTCCACTACCGTCACTAGGATTTCTTCGGCTTGGCTTGCCCGGCCGATTTTCCACAGTAGAAGCGACACATGTTGCCCGACCGAAAGCACCGCCGAGGGTTCAGCCGTTGCGATCCATTCCTCCGCGGCGAGGAGCTGCATCCCGTTCAAGGCTTCCTCCACCAGCCGCGGTACATCGATCTGTTTGCCAGGCAAATCAATAGCAGCGATGGCGCGAAGGACCGTTGCGGTAGCATGTGCGAAGACGTTTCCGGAGCTTGACGACAAATTAACCGCGCGTTCAGCCATCTCAAATCCCGTGTCCTGGTCATGCAGTCGTATCGCTACCGACGCGAAGGTAAGAACAATGCGCAATTCGATGTCTGAAGCTGGACGTTTCTCGTCGGCGATCGTTTGCAATGCCGTGCGAAGGGCTTCGACTGCTTGGGCGGACCGACCTGCAACCAGATGGCAAACGGCGATCGAGTGAATGATTTCCGGTTGATCGTAGCGGTCTGCCGCCATCAAAAGGCGATTGAAGATATCGATTGCTTCGCCGACGCGGCCGATATCCCGGAGAATGATGGCGCGGTTGCGTTCGTTTACACGAACGTTTCGGTTATGATAATCACCTGGCAAAATCGAACGAATCTCGTTGTAACTCTCGAGCGCTAGCTCCAGCTTGCCTTGGTAACGAAGGGCATTCCCCTGTTCCGTCAGAAGCATAGCTCGTGCGGCAGCCGGCGTTTCGTTCCAGCGTCCTCCGTCCCGCAAGAGCTGGAAACAATATTGGACTTCAGCGAGCGCGATCTTTGCGAGGCCGAGATGGTTGAATAGCTCGCTGAACCGCGCCGTTAACCAGATAACGTCCTCATTCCGGCCCCCGTCGAATGCCTCTTGCCGGAGCTGCCCCATAAATGTGCGGGCTTTCGCGCGGTCGCGCTTGACCAGAGAATTTTGGATCGCGCGGTAAGCTATGTGAAGCTGCTCCGGATTAGCGCGGATGGAATCCGCCAAGATGTTCAGCGCCTCATCGAGCTTGTCTTCCGGGACTTTCTCCACGTCGACAATGACTCGTTCGGCCGCGTAGAGATTGAACTCCTCGGCGAATCCAAGCTCGTCAACGAGGGTGGAAAGCGTCTTGATATGGGCGTCGAACTCCAGTTCCTTTTCGGCGGTCGCTTTGACTTTTTGCTGGGTCAAATAAACCTGGTGATCCCAAAGAGTTCGCGGGTTGACTGTCGCGGCCGCGAACTCACGAGATACTTTCCATTCCGGTGGGAGCTTTTGGGCAGTGCGAGCGTAATGTTCAAACGCTAGGAATGCCGAGGTCCAGTCCGCACTTCGTTCGGAGATGTCTCCTAACTGGCAGAGGGCCGCATATACCGCCGTTGCCAGATAATGCAGGAGTTCGTCTTTCGGTTCGAAACTCTGGGCCAAGGCGCCAAAGCGGGCCGCAAGTTCCTGCGTAACGATGGGCGCTGGAATCAGGTCGCGCAATTTCTGCGGCATCGACGCGAGGTCGGGGGCCTGCCGAAGTTCATCGATCAACTGAGCAAGACGCAGCTGCACCAGCTCCTCGAGTCTCTCGCGCATCATCTGTTGAGCGTCGTCAGAAGACATTCGCGTAGCTCCGGGCACAGTCTCGACCCCAGAGCGGGCCATCCATTCAGTCGGCGGCAGTTGTGAACCCGGCTGGCTGGCGGCCTTGTGAACGTTTATCGGGGCTCCGGGTCGTCCCAGCAGCCACAACCCGGCCAGAAACTCGAAGGTGATCTGCTGGGCATTTTTGGGAACCCATGTAGCAAGCTGTTCATGAGGCATCGTTCCAACCTCGTTCAGCAATCCAACGACGATTCGGGCGACGTAATGACAGATCTTCTGTCGGAATTTCAATAAATCCGAAAAGACCTCGAAAGACGATTTTGGCAGGCCGAGTTTGCGCCACTGCTCTACGCATTGCTTTTCCACTTCAGCCCCAGCCGCGCCAATTTGAGACGGAAGATACAGCAGGCCACGATTCAGCGAGCGAATCAGGCAAAAAGCGGGCGAAGGCACCTGGATCTCTGCTGTGCATACGGGGCAAACATAGATGTCAGCGCCCCCGAGGATCAGGAGGTAAACGGTCGGCAACTCATCCGGAAACGAAGCATGAAAAAGGCGAATTCTGGTGTCACCGGCTTCGAACAGAACAGAGTTGCACCTCGGGCAGAGATCGCGACCGAGCTGATCTCGTTTTAGTTGGAGGGGCATAGAATCCTTACATCCGAGTCACGTTTTAAAACGGTCCTTCGAATACCGTCGATGCTCAGAAGGTTCTACGAAAATGCGAACCCGAAAGCCACGGGAAAGTGACCGCCCGTCGCGAAGCGAGAGCGCGGCGTTGGTTTTTTTTCGAACGGTCACGGCTAAACAACCACAGCTAAGGTGGCGGGCGCCTCTCAGCGACCTGCCACCAAGGCGGCATGTTATCGCGGCAGGAACTCGAACTCGGCTTTGTCTTTCTTGGCGGAGAGGACGAGGTGGGCGGCGAACTTGTTGCCGCGTTTAGAAATGAAATTCTCGATCAACGGGGATTTGCCCTGGGCGAGTAATTCCTTCACTTCGTCGGGAGTGATTTCGTGTTCGCAAAGTTTCTTCGTGAGCTTGAAGACCTGGCGGTTGTCCTGGTCGGGTTTGCGGACGTAGTAGGCGTCGTCCATTTCGACCAGCTCGCCCTTGTGCAGTTTGCTTTCGCCGATGACGGACGCTTTTGAGAGATCCACTTTCGCGCGGGCTTTGCGCTCGACCGGTTTGCCGTCCTTGTCTTTCTTCGGGGCGCGCGGCGGGAATTCCCAGCGCACCCGGGCGTCGGCGCGGACGAGGAAGGCGTCGAACGGGCGGCCTTTTTTCGAGATGAAGCCCTGAATAAGCGGGGTCTTGCCCTGTTCGATGAGCTGCACAACCTGCTCGCGAGTGACTTCGCGTTTGCACATGAGACGCGGGATTCGAAAGGCCTGCTTCCATTCGCCGTTCTCCTTCTCGCGCAAAACGTAGTTCGAGCCGACTTCGACTAATTCGGCGCCTGTCGCGGGATCGGTCCAGAACGATTCGACCGAGCCGAGATCGACGTCGTTGCCGAAATCGTATTCGGCTTTCCATTTCCCGGTCTTCTCGTCGCGCGCGAGCTTGAGCTTGGCGGCGAAGCTCGCCCGCGTTTTCGCGGAGATGAAACCGTCGAGCGGCCCGATCTCGCCTTTCTCGACCAGCTCCTTGATTTCCGATTCTTCCATTCGCCGGCCGCCGATGACCTTGTAAAGCATGAACTCGCCGTCCTGCGATTTGTAACCGCGCAAAGTCTCGCGCAACGGCTTCTTGTCGGTGGGGGAAATAATCTCGGTCTCGCGCGCGATGGAATCGTCTTCCTCGAAGCTCTTCACCCGTTCGACGATGCCTTTCGTCTGGTCGACGATGCCGGCCATGAATTTCTCGCGGGGAAATTTGCCGCGCGTCATCTCGCGCAATTGATGTTCCCATTCTCCCGTCATGGCGGGGCTCGTCAGGTCGGACGCTTTGACCGCCTCGAGGAACTGGATCAACTGCTCGGCCTTCGCGCTCGGCACCAGCTCGCGCTGAAGCCGGTCCATGTATTTCTGATAAATGAGCCCGTCGATGATGTCCGCGCGCGTGGCCGGCGTGCCGAGTCCGCGCTCTTTCATGGCGTCCGCCAGCTCTTCGTCGTCCACCAGCCTCCCCGCGGTTTCCATGGCGGAGAGCAGCGTCGCTTCCGTGTAACGCGGAGGCGGCTTGGTCGCTTCCGCGAGCAGATTGGCTTCGAGCGTTTTCGCCTGGCCGCGATCTTCCGGCTTCAACGCCGGCAAGGCTTTGCCGTCCTTCGAATCCTCGTCAATAACGGCGCGACCGTAAACTTCGAGCCAACCCGGAGCCGTCAGGACTCTCCCCTCGGTCTTGAACTTATGCTGCTTGATCTGGCTATACCGCGTCGTGATATCAAATTCTGCCGACGGAAAAAACACGGCGACGAAGCGGCGCGCGACCATGTCGTAAATCTTCGATTCCGCGTCGTCGAGATTCTTCGCTTCCGACGTCGTCGGGATGATGGCGAAGTGGTCGCTGATCTGGGCGTTGTTAAAGATGCGTTTGTTAGGCCGGACCCAATCATTCTTCAACGCCTTTTCCGCGTGCGACTGGAGCGAGCCAGAAAGATTTCCCAGGGTCTGCCGCGCGATCGGCAAATAATCTTCCGGCAAGGCGCGCGAATCCGTCCGCGGATAGGTCAGCATCTTGTGCTTTTCGTAGAGGGCCTGGGCGATTTGCAGGGTGCGCTTGGCCGAAAAACCGAAGCGGCCGTTCGCTTCGCGTTGCAATGTGGTCAGATCGTAAAGCCGCGGCGCGATCTGCGAGCTGGCCTTCTTCTCTTCGCTGACGTTCGCAATCGGGTTTCCCTGGCACGCCGCCACGACCGCTTCCGCTGCGGCCTGGTCCCAAATGCGATCGGCGCGATCGTGTTCGTCGTCTCCCTTTTTGAAATCCGGCCGTTGAAAGGTCCCGTCGTATTGGCCCTGCGAGATCCCGAATTTCGCGACGATGCGCCAATAATCGCGCGGCTTGAAATTGCGGATCTCCAGCTCGCGTTCGTAAACCATCGCGAGAGTCGGCGTCTGCACGCGGCCGACCGAGGCGACATTGCCGGCCCGCGAACCGAACATGCGCTTGGTGATCGCCCGGGTGCCGTTGATGCCGATGAGCCAATCGCTTTCGCTCCGCGACCGGGCCGCGTCCGCCAGGCCCCGCATCTCGGATTCGTCGCGCAAATGATTGAAGGCATCGCGGATGGCCTGCGACGTCATCGATTGCAACCAGAGGCGTTTGACCGGGTGCTTGTTCTTGGCCAGCGCGCAAAGATTATTGAAGATGAGCTCGCCCTCGCGGCCGGCGTCGCAGGCGTTGATGACCTGGTCGATGTCCTTGCGCGCAATCAGCTTCTTGAGCGTCCCGAAAACGTCCTTCGACCGGTCGATCGGCTTGAGCTCGAATTTCTCCGGAATGATCGGCAGCGTCTCGAGCCTCCAGAAGCCGTACTTTTTCTTGTCGATGTCCTCCGGCATGAGCAATTCCGCGACATGGCCCACGGCCGACGAGATGACGTACTGGTCGTTCTCGAAGTGCCCGCCTTGCTTCGGCACTTTTCCCAAAGCGCGCGCGAGGTCGGCAGCCACGCTGGGCTTCTCGGCGATGATGAGCGATTTGGGCATGTTGTAGGTGGGGGCTGAAGCAATGACGGAACTTCCACAGTCCCGCGCCCTTCAAGGCGGGGAGGGTAGAAGAGACCCCGGCAGTTCGCAAATCGGATTTGACGCTGTAGCCCCGGCGCTCAGTCGCCGCGCCGCGAACCTTGTAGGGCGTTTCTGTGAAACGCCGCCGAGGCGTCTGACACGGACGCCCTACAATTCGAAGCGGCTACAGAAGAATCACGACGCGGACATCGTCCCCGAATCCTTCCAGATTATCCAAGGCGGCGTTTATTGGCCCGGCCTCCAGGGGGACGGGACGAATAATGCCTTGCGACAGATCGAGCTGTCCCGTCCGCGCCATTTCGAGGAGGACGGGAATCTCGCTCGCGAGATGATCGGACACGCCGATGATTTCGGCTTCCTTGTTTATCAGCTCACAGTAGGGCGCGACTTCAAAACTTTCCGGAGTGAGACCGACGAGGGCCGCTCGGCCCAGGATCCCAAGCGATCGCACGGCCTGGCGCATTGTGACCGGCAAGCCGACCAGTTCGAGGGCGACATCGACACCGCGTCCATTCGTGATCTCGAGAAGTTGTTCGACCGGATCGCCGGCCGCGGCGTTGATCGCGATCGCGTCGAATCGTTCCGCGAGTTCGAGTTTCCGTAGATTGATGTCGATGGCAAAGACCCTGGCGGCGCCAAGATTCTTCGCTAATTGAATCGCCGAAATTCCGAGACCGCCGACGCCGAAGATCGCGACGCTTTCACCAGCAGCCATGCGGGCTTTTTTCAGCGCGTGCAGTGAGGTCGCCGACGAACACATCATGATCGCGCCCTGCTCGAATGGAATTTCGTCGGGGAGGAGAAAGACGCTGCGTTCGGGGACGACGATGAATTCGGCGTAGCCGCCGTCGCGATGCTTCCCGATCATTTCGGCGCTCGGGCAGAACTGCTCGTTGCTGGCGCGGCAGAAAGCGCATTCGCCGCAGGTCACGAGGTAATGGACGCAGACACGGTCGCCGACCGTGAAATTCGTGATTGCAGCACCGGTCCTTTCGATCACACCGGAGACCTCGTGCCCAAGCGTCATCGGCAAAGATTTGATCGGCGAAACTCCCGCGCGGTAGTGCGCATCGGAATGGCAAATCCCAGCGGCTTTTACGCGGATCAACACATCGCGCGGGCCGACGGGTGGAATTTCCGCGTTCGCTTCTTCCAACGGCGAACCGATTGCGGTGAGGCGAATTGCTTTCATGCGAACATCGGCATCGTAGCACAGGTATCCATGTTGCCTTTGGCCAAGGAGCGGCGGTTTGAAACCGCCGTTTTGTGGGTCGGCGATTTCAAATCGCCGCTCCTTGTTTTGCAGACTCGCTGCTTGTGTTATGCCAGCTTGACGAAATATTTGCCGGGTAGCTGCTTCACCAGGCGCTTCAGCTCGAGGCGCAGGAGAGCGGAGGAGACGGTGCCGCTCGGCAATTCGGATCGCGCCGCGATGTCGTCGATCGATGTTTCCGTGGCCTTGATCGCATCGAAGACGGTCCGCTCATCTTCTGTGAGGAGAGGCAGCACGCGGACGGCCGCTTCGGGCGACGGCTTCGTTTCCGGAAGCAGGATCTGCAAGTCGTCGAGCAGGTCATTCGCGTCCATCACGAGCTTGGCGCCCTGCTGGATCAGGCGATTCGAGCCTTGTGCGCTTGGGGCATTGATGTGACCCGGCACAGCATAAACAGAGCGGCCCTGGTCGAGCGCTTGCGCGACTGTGATGAGCGCGCCGCTATTGAGACCGGCTTCCACTACCAAAAGGCCGTGGCTCCAGCCGCTGATGATCCGGTTGCGCATCGGAAAAGTCTGGCGGTCCGGTTCAATCTCCATCGAGAATTCAGAAACGATGGCCCCGTTGCCGCTGCGAATTTTTTCGGCGAGGGCAGCATTCTCGGGCGGATAAAGTTTCGATAACCCCGAACCGATGACACCGATAGTGCGGCCATTGGCCGCGAGCGCGCCTTGATGCGCGGCGGTGTCGATCCCGCGCGCCAGCCCGCTGATCACAGTGAGGCCTGCATAGGCGAGCTGGTAGGAGAGCTTTTTGGCCGATTCCAGTCCGTAATGCGTTGTGCGGCGCGAGCCGATCACCGCGATGGCATGTTGATCGCGTTCCGTCAGCTCGCCCCAAACATAGAGCACGATCGGTGGCGCATGAATCTCGCGGAGCTGGCGCGGATAAAGAGGCGATTCTCCCGTGATAACAGTCGCGCCGAACTGCCGAATGCGTTCGAGCTCCGCCGGGAGATCGACGATCGTTTCCCAATTGACGATCTGGTCCGCCACGTCGTTCCCGATCCCTTCGACGCCGCGCAACGCATCGCGGCGCGCGGAAAGGACGCGATCGGGTGTTCCAAAAACCTCGAGGAGCTTGCGCAATCGCACCGGCCCCATGGTCGGAAGCATGTTCAGCGCGATGCAGGCTTCGGTGGGGGTCATCGTTTGATTTCGGGAGGCGACGTTCAGCGGAGCCGAACGCCGGCGGCTCGACGGAGTCTCGCCCTACCAGGAGAGCGGCGAGATGCTAAAAGGGAATCTCGTCGTCGTCGGGGGCTGAGGGGGCTGCTTTCGGGGGCGGAGCGGACCTGCTGGAACGTGGCGCGCTGGAACCGCCTTCTTCATCTCCGCCGCCACCACCGCCACCGCCGGGCCGGCCGCCAATCAATTGAAGTCCTTCTCCGACCACTTTCAGTTTGCTCCGTTTTTGACCGGATTGCTTGTCGTCCCAAGTGTCGAGCTGAAGACGCCCTTCGATCAGAACGGGGCGTCCCTTTTTCAAATATTCGCCGGCGATCTCCGCCGTCCGTCCCCACAACGTGACATCAACAAAAGTGGTCTCTTCACGCTTCTCGCCATTGTCGGCGGTGTAAACGCGATTCACGGCCATGCCCAATTCCGTGACGGCGGTTCCCTTGGGGGTGTAGCGGACCTCGGGGTCGCGCGTGAGATTTCCGAGGAGGATGACTTTATTGAAACTGGCCATGCCGCCCTTTTAGCGGAATTACTTGGCCTCGGCCAACTTTTTCGGGGCCCGCTCCACTTTCGGACGCAGGCGCAGATAACTCTGGCGATACACTTCCGGATCGAGTTTGAATTTGGCCCGGAGCTTGGTGATCAGCTGCGGATCGGCGTGAAAAATAAAGTTTACGTAGAACCCGGCGTCGAGCTTCCCGGCGACATAAGAAAACGGGCGCCGGTCCATTTTCTGAACCTGTTCGATCTCGGCGCCTTCTTTTTGAAACTCGGCCTCGAGACGCTCGACCACGTCTTTCACTGTATCGTCCCTGCCCTGCGTATCGAGCACGAGCAACGCTTCATAACGGTTCTTCATCATTCTGGAATTTTGTTGAAAAGGTTCATCGCGGAAAGCACGCCTTTGTCAATCGCGCATTTCACCGCGTCCGCTGCGCGCGCGACGGTTTTTTCGACCATCGGACGCTCTTCCTCAAAGAAACGGCCAAGCACATAATCGACCGCGCCCGCGCTCGGCGCGGCGCCGATGCCAATGCGCAGCCGCGGAATCGCTTCGGTGCCGAAATGCATAATGATCGACTCGAGACCGTTGTGGCCTCCGGCGCCGCCTTCCAGACGAAGACGCAACCGGCCCAATTCGAGCGCGAAATCATCCAGCACAATGAGGATCTCGGCGGGCTCGATCTTGTAAAAGTTGGCGACCGCCGCAAGCGGTTCGCCGCTTCGGTTCATGTAGCTCGCCGGTTTCACCAGGATGCCGTGTTCGCCTTTCGCCCAAAGCGCATGCCAGCTTTTCGAATGTTGCCAGGCGAGCCCCCACTCCGACGCGAGCGAATCGACCACGTTGAACCCGATATTGTGACGGGTGCGCTCGTATTCGGCACCCGGATTACCCAGCCCGACGATCAACCGAACCTGTGGAACCGTCCCGTCCACATTCGCTCAACCCAAAATCCAATCCGCCTGAGGCGGACCGAAAATCCGTCCTGAGCGAAGCGCAGCGAAGTCGAATGGATCCAAAATGGATTACTTCTTTTGTTCTTTTTCCTTCGGCGCCGCGCCAGCTGCTGCTTCCGGTTCTTCCTTCTTCTCGCGGATCACTTCCGGTCCCGTGGGAGCTTCCACCGCAGCGGCCACCGGCTCTTCTTCCACCGTCGGCGCCAGGACTGAGAACGCGGTCAGATCGGGCTGAACTCTGGTGCTGACACCCGATGGTAACTGAATCTCACGCACGTGGACGGCGTCGCCAATGTTGAGGGCGGAGACATCCACGGTGATGACATCAGGCAAGTCGCGCGGCAGACACTCGATCGCGAGCGAGCGCAGGCTCTGTTCGAGAAGGCCGCCCATATTTTTCACGCCGTTCGCGATTCCAACCGGCTCCAGGGGAACATCCGCCTCGATCACTTCATCCATCGAAACCGCGTGGAAATCGATATGCAGGATGGCGCCGCCCAAAGGCGCGTGTTGAACCTCCTGCACCAGAGCGAGCCGGTTTTTTCCTTCTCCGGCGATCTCCAGTTCCACCAAAATGTTTTCGCCAGCCGCGTGGCTGAGGATGGCGTTGATATCGCGCTTCGATACTTGCAACGTCTCCGGCTTGTCTTTGGCGCCGTAAACCACTGCCGGCACTGAGCCGGCCGCCTTGAGTTTCCGCACTGCGGAACGCCCGATGGCCGTCCGCCGTTCCGCCGTGAGTTTTACCTGCTTAGCCATGTTCGAATTCTATTTGATGTCGTTATCGATCTTGAACAGCGAAGAAACAGATTCGTCGTTATGAATTCGTTTCATGCCTTCACCGAGAAGCTCGGAGACGCAAAGCACGTGGGTCTTAAATCCCTCCACCGTGCGCACGGGCGTGCTGTTCGTGGTTATTAATTCCTCGATTTGGGAATTTTGCAACCGGGGAATCGCGGCATCGACCAGGACGGCGTGGGCGACGCCCGCGTAAATGTCGAGCGCGCCGTGCTCTTTCAGGATGGTGGCGGCGGAAACCAGCGTGCCCGCAGTCTCGGTCAGGTCGTCCACGAGGAGGACATCGCAGTCTTCGACTTCGCCGATGACATAGAGAGCTTTCGTCTCCGTCGCGCTCTTCCGTTGCTTGGCCACGATCGCGAGATTCGCGCCGAGCGCCTGCGAATAAGCGGAGGCCATTTTCAATCCGCCCACATCTGGCGAAACAATCACCGTCTTGCGCGTGAGCCGCGTGCGCAGGTATTTGAGCAGGACCGGCATGGAATAAAGATGGTCCACGGGGATATCGAAAAATCCCTGTACCTGTTGCGCGTGCAGATCCATCGTCAGCACTCGGCTGACCCCGGCTGCATGAAGAAGGTTCGCGACCAACTTGGCCGTGATCGGAACCCGCGGCTGGTCTTTGCGGTCCTGCCGCGCGTAACCAAAAAATGGGATGACCGCCGTGATCCGATCGGCGCTGGCGCGGCGGGCCGCATCCACCATGATGAGCAACTCCATGAGGTGCTGGTTGGTCGGCGGGCAAGTCGGCTGAATGATGAAGACATCCCGGCCGCGGATGTTCTCCTCGATCTTGACGTAAGTCTCGCCGTCGGGAAACGAGCTGATGGTCGCAGCTCCCAGCGGCACGCCGATGCAGTCGCAGATGCGTTGAGCAAGCTCGCGATTAGCGGAGCCGCTGAAGACCTTCATCTCGGGTTGAAGCGCGAACATAATTTTTTCGAACGGGCGCTAACTTTGGCGCGCCCTGCCTGCATTGGCAATCGCGGATGTAGAGGCGTTTGTGCCCAGCTCCTAACCAAAACGACAGGCGCTTGACACAAGCGCCTCTACAATTGAAACGATGCGCGGAGTTTTTCTTTTTTTTCCTGCGCGTCTTCCTGTAAGCGCCGGATATCGATCGTCAGCTGTTTTTGCAGCGACTCGACTTCGTCCGCTTTGCCCGCCGTCTGTGCCTTGCTGATCTGGTCCTTGAGAAATAATTCCTTCTCTGCGATGCGAGCTTTGTAAGTGGATTCGATTTCCGCGATCTGTTGCTTTTGCTCGTCCGTGAGCGCAACGGTCGGCGCCTTTTTTTCCAGCCGTTCCATCGCCAATTCGTAAGCCGATTTCATTCGAGTCTCTCACTCGACCTTAGCGGACTTGTCCGCCGGAGCAAGGCGAACGGACCTATTCCGCCGTAGCCAGACGAAGGCGAACCTATCCGCCGAAGCCTTGGCGAAGGCGGATTGCGGTTGTGAAAGCAAACCCTAAGTTAGCGGCCAATGTCCTCGACGCTCCGTCTGCTCAGCACCGATTTCGACGGCACACTCGTCGCCCACGGCAACGATCCCGTGCTCGATCGCGGCTGCATGGAATACATTGAGAAGCTGCAAAATGATGGCGTCATTTGGGCGATCAACACCGGCCGGTCCGTCGATCTGCTCGAGTCGGGCCTGACCGATTTCGAGTTCCCGATCCATCCCGATTTTATCCTCACGAGCGAGCGCGATATTTTTCGCCCTTCAACCAACGGCGGACAATGGGAACCGTATGGCGACTGGAACGAGCGGGTTGCGCGGAAACACGCGGAGCTTTTTCACTCGGCGGAATCGGTCCTCGCCGAAGTAGTAGATTTTGTGAACCACAAAACCAAAGCGCGCCTGCTTTATCACACGGCTGGTCTGGAAGGATTGGTGGCCCAGAACGAAGAAGAGTTGGATCGGGTCGCGAAATTCATCGACCAGGCCCGCGAAAAGCAGCCGAAATTCCATTACCAACGGAACACCGTTTACCTGCGCTTCTGTCACGCCGATTTCCACAAAGGCGCGGCGCTGGCTGAGTTATCCCGCTTGCTCGAAATTCCGCGGGAAGAAATATTTGCCGCCGGCGATCACCATAACGACATCTCGATGCTCAACGGCCGTTTCGCGCAGTACCCCGCTTGCCCGGCGAACGCGATCTCCGAAGTTAAGGAAGCGGTGAAGACCGCTGGCGGTTACGTCGCGTCGAAGGGATACGGCGCTGGGGTGCACGAAGCGCTCCGCCACTTCACAGAAGCTTTTTAACCGCGGATTACGCGGATTGAACGGATAAGATCTCAGAAATCCGCGTAATCCGCGGTTTAATTTCTCGGGAGCGCCTCCAACTTCAGCCGCGCCTCCTCCGCGAGAATCTCATCGAGCGCGGGCCATTGCACAGCGCTGTCCATGTCGCGGAAGGCGTGCAGGTAAACGGCCACTGTTTCCGCTGGATACTTCTCCAGAAGCTGCGCGACCGCGGTCACGATTTTTTCCTTCGGCGGCGCCGCAGGCAATTCGTCCACCGTGCCGTCCTCTTCGTGTTTGATCTCCATCGCGTCGAGAAAATCGCAGAGCATTTGCTTGTTCGCGCCGAGCAGCCACGCCTGGAGCAGATGGCTCGCGAGCGAATCGCTCACACTGCGGCCGAGCGCGTTCTGCATCCAGGGAAAGCGTTCGACCGGCGGTTTTCGCTCGATAAAGACGCCGCGCAGATTTCGCTGATTGGCCAGACCCTGGATCGCCGCCTTGTAGACCGGCTTTTGTTCCGAGTGCATGAAAGTGAAAATCTGCGCGGCCAGCGCCGGCGACATCCGTTGGAAAATTTCGTGCGATCTCATCCTTCGGCGCACACGATGACAGCTTCCTGGTTTTCGTCCATAGGGCGATGACGGGCCGGGCGAAACTGCAGACCGAGCGCCTCGCATACACGCTCGCGAGAAAAAGGAAATCTAACGCCGAATGCTTTCGGGATGACTCGGATGCCAGAATCTGATCCGTGAAATCCGCGTAATCCGCGGTTCAATCTTCAGTCGCGACCGCCAGCGCTAACGGCTTATCGGCTTCGATCTTTCCCGCGAAATCGATTCGTCATGTAAGTCAGTAGCAGCACCCAAAAAGTAAGCGCGATGCTGAAGAGCGGGAATTGCAACGCGAAGGGCAGCGAATAAATGATGGCCATGAGCGGCGCCCAGACCGCCCAGGTGGCGAGCAAGGTCGGGACGATCTTGTCGCGATAATGATCCCAGGTCAGCGCGCGACGGACCGATTTCCAGGAGAAGCCTTCGTTCTTCCATTCGTAGATCAGCACCTCGGTCGGCGCCGCGAAGAAAGGATTGTAGCCAAGTTGATCGACGAGAATTTTCGCGGTCACCACCGGGACCGTCACTACATTGCCGAACCAGACCGCGTTCAATCGATACATCAGGTCGACCAGAATCCCGTCGATCGCCCATGTGGGAATGGTGAAGGCAAGGTTCCGGAGGTTTTGGGTATGCGGGCGGCCGCGCTGGAAAAAAACGATCACGAACAACTCGGGCACGATCGCTCCGGCTAACGCGGCCGCGACGACGATGAAGGCAAGGCCGTGCTGCTCCTTGTAGTGGGCCAGGCGATTAAGAGAATCCGCGCACGCGGGACTCAAGTAATAGGAGATCAGAATCGCCAGCATTGCGGCTTGGAGAATCAAGGCCGGGACCGCGTTAGCCTTCGCTGCCTCCCAACCAATCGCGAGCGAGGTGCGATCTGTTTTCTGCGAAGCGGTCAGCATCGCCCGCAAGCTGCCGCGTGGATACCCGCGGGCAAGCGGCATTTCTTGCTTGTCATCCCGAGGCTGGCGCAGCGCGCCGAGGGACCTCGCAACCGAAGTGGGCAACCGCTTGCGCCCTACAACGTCGAAGCCACTAACGGCGCAATTTCGGCGCAAGCGAGCAATCTGCCAAAATTGTGAGGGCGGCGCTCCTCCCATGGTCGCGGTCCCGTCTGCGCGGCTCGGGATGACAAGTATGTGCTCACGCTTTGAATGAGCTAGCCGTCTGACGTAACCTGCCTCGTGGCCACCGGCAAACCCTCGATTCAATCTCTCCTCCTGGAAGAGATCGCCGCGGACCTCGCCACCCGAAACGAGCGTCCGTTTCGCGCAAAACAAATCGCCGATTGGATCTACGAGAAGCGAGTCACCTCGTTTGAAGCGATGACCGATCTTCCCCTGGAGTTAAGAGACCGGCTCGCTGAGGCCTTTGAATTTCGCCAGCTCGAAACCGTCCGCGTCCTGGGCTCGAAAGACACCACCCGAAAATTCCTGTTCAGGCTGGTGGATGGCAATCTCATCGAATCGGTCCTGATCCCGGCCTCGCCTTCGCTCTACGGCGCGACCTCGGATAGACGCACGATTTGCGTCTCCACTCAGGTCGGCTGCGCCTACGGCTGCAAGTTTTGCGCAAGCGGTCTCGATGGGTTTTCGCGCAACCTCGATGCCAGCGAGATCGTCCAACAACTGCTCGAAGTGGAAAAAGCGAGCAGCGAAAAGATCGACAACGTCGTCTTCATGGGCATGGGCGAACCACTGGCAAACTTCGCGAACGTCATCCGCGCCATCCGGATCATCAACGCGCCCTGGGGCATGGAGATTGGCGCGCGTCATATCACCGTGTCGACCAGCGGCCTCGCGCCGCAAATTAGAAAGCTCGCCGACGAACCGTTACAAAGCCGGCTGGCCATCTCACTTCATGGCGCCACCGATGAGGTCCGGAACCAGATTATGCCGATCAACCGCAAGTATGACCTAACGAGTCTGCTCAACGCCTGCGATTACTATGCCAGCCGCAAGAAGCAACGGATCTACTTCGAATACATCCTGATCGCGGGAATCAACGACGCCGAGGAGCAGGCACACCTGCTGGCAGGGCACGCGCGGCGGTTAGGCGCCAAAGTAAACCTGATTCCGTACAACACGGTGCAAGGTCTCGAATGGTCGCGCCCCTCACGCGCGCGCCAGGAACGATTCCTGGCCATTCTGCGTGAACGCGGAACCGTGGCCACCTTGCGCCGCGAGAAAGGCCACGACATCGACGCAGCCTGTGGGCAGCTTCGCCTGCAGGCCAAGCGAGAGCAGCTGGTGGCCCCGTAAGACTGTCGGTCAGCTTAATCGGGTCCGCTATTCGTTCCTCATATCGACTGGGATGAGACGGACGAGATTGGGATTGTTTATACCTGACCCTCTGCGTTTTCCCCGAGAGCAAATTCATCAGCTCCAGGTAATCCGCGAATCGCGCCGAGGAAGGAATTCCAGGCAGCGGTTCTGGGCTGCCTCGATTACCCGGTTGTCGCAATCTAGCTCTTCGCTCAGGCCGTCGAACCGGCGGCCTTGGTTCAGTCCTTTGTTCAGTTTTCCTCGGCGACCTTGTGCTTAGTGAGCGTCGCCTCGAGCTCGGCTACTTTCGCAACTCCGCCCAATTCCGCTATCCGGGCATCCATGCGTGGCCAGAGCCTGTCCTCCTCCAGTTGCTCGAGCGTGAACGCGTTCTTCAGGCTCTCGTAGACTCTTCCGTTGGCGTGGCTTTTTTTCGCGGCGAGATCTTTTGCGTAATTGCTCAGCAAGATAATAGGCAAATAACGCTCCGCTAATTCACACGCCCGGCTTCCCACGTTCTTCGCAACGTCGCCGGGGGCAACCGCCGGCCCGAAGAGCAAAACGAACCGGGCTTGATCGATCAGTAATTCCGATGCGGGCAGCGGCGGATACAGGGTGGAGAACAACCTGGTGTAGGGATCGTCGCCATGCGTCAGGTATTTACCCTCGCTCGAAAAGTAGGGGAGCGAGTGCCCGGCCGCACGATAGTTAACCACCGGGATTTTGACCGCGCGCAAGACGGAGCGCAAAAATCCAGTAGTGCCATGGCAACCGGCAGTGAAATGGCGCAGGCCATTGATGTGCCCGGACGGATTACCCGCCGACATGGTGGTGCCTTCCATGATCCTGATGGCAGGCGGCATACCAGGGTTGTGCCAGGTATCGGTCATGTTCCTTACCAGATCCAGGGCGCCAATGAAATGCGTCATGCCTTTGCACCATTCCAAAGTGCGCACGATCGTATCCAGGCGGCTAGTCCCGATGAGATCATGGCCGCGGAGAAACCCCAGGGTCAGATCAGGTGGAGCGGGGAGAGATGAGCCGCAGAGTGGGAAATTAATGGCGTAAAGGGGTTTCCCACTGGTTTTGGTTAGCACAAACATCTGGTTGCTATCGAGCAGCACCGCCAGATTTGCCTTGGTGTCGTGCGCGATCGACCAGGGCACGCCATGGGTTAGTTCCAACGCGAGGCTGTTAGCGACATACCGCAAGAACAAATGATAGGCGTCATTGGGCAGCAACCCTTGCTTCGGGATATCGGTCTCCTTTAACTCGTAGGGATTGGGGGGAACCGATGGCAACCCGGTGGGCTTGCCGGCGATCGCATCGGTCACCGCCTCGGCCAGCCGTTTCTTGTTCGCCTCGTTCCACTGCGGATACGCTTTGGTCTCGTTAGGGCCTTGCCACACAATGGCGGCCGCAACGTTGGGGTGCGCTTTCAGCCACGCGTCGACATCGATAGGAGAATTCGGCCGCGGTTTCGGCGGCTGCCCGAACACGATGAGCGTGCTCGCCCACCATACGAGCAAAGACCGGAACCCGATTGTTCGCATTCCAGAACTCGCGCAGGAATAGCGAGAGCGGGGAAACATGATTGTTCTCTAGCAAAATCGCTTTGCGGAAACAAGCCCGCGCCTCGACGGCGGCTCGCCCTACCAAAAATGGCATACCCGCAAAAATTTTTGCGCGGGCGCGGAAGCTGGCCTAGATCAAAGCATGTCCGGGTACGACCAGGAGCCCGATCGAGTCTGGGACGAGTACGAGTGGGAACGTTTTCTCCAGCAACAGGACCATAAGACGGAGAAGTACATGGAGCTGCTCGAGAAGTATCTCGATCACCCGCAGCGCGATCAAATCATCGCGCGCGAGATGGGTTGGACGCAATTGCTTAACGGCGATACCTGGAGCGATGAAGTGGATGCCTTGCTCGCGGAAGAATCGGGCGAGAGTGAAGCTTCCGCCGCCGAAAATGAAGCGCCGTCGGTCGACGGCTTTGAGGATCATGCCTTATACCGGGCCGCGTTCGCGCTGACGGTTTGGATCGACCAGGTTTTCGACGAACAACCTGCGCTGCAAAATGAACCGGCAGCGGTCAAACTGGCGACGCATTCTGCCTTGGCGAGCGCGAAGCTGGCAGCGGCCCTAAGCGATGACGACGTGGACGAAATCGGGATGACGATCGCCTATCTGAAGCGCGCGCTGAAAGCGATTACGGTCTCGATGGAAGCCGGCGCTCAGTTGCTCGCGGACGCGCTGATCACGCCCCGGCAGCACGAGGTCCTTCAGCAACGCCTCTTCGAGGTGCGCGATGGAATCATCACCCTCATGGGGCAGTACCGGGGCGAGTGGCTCCGGCGCTTCGGCAGCTTGTGAGCGGCGTTGAATGAAATAGCCGCCTTTCCGTCCAATAATGCATACGGAAGCGACTCCGGCTCAGGCCGATGTCTCGGAACTCGATCTGGTAAAACAATGCCAGGCCGGCAATACCGAAGCATTCGACCAACTGGTCGGCCGTTACCGCAACCGAGTTTTTGGCATGATCTACAACATGGTACATAACGAGCAGGACGCCTGGGACCTCGCCCAGGATAGTTTCCTGAAGGCGTGGAAATCGATCGGGCGTTTCCGCGGCCAATCCTCTTTTTACACCTGGATCTACCGGATCGTGACGAACGTGACGATCGATTGGCTGCGCAAGAAGCAGGTCAAAGGATCGGGCGCGGAATTTGATGACGCCATCCAGTTGAAGGACATCGATCCGGCGTCGCGCACGGTGCCGAAAGCCGACGCATTGCCGCATCAACGCTTGGAACGGCGAGAGATTCGCACAAGGATCGACGAAGCCATCGCCCAGCTTTCGCCGGAACATCGCGCCGTCATTTTGATGAAAGAAACCGAGGACATGCAATATCACGAGATCGCTGAAGCTCTCGGCTGTTCGATCGGCACCGTGATGTCCAGGCTGTTCTACGCGCGGAAAAAACTACAGAATCTATTGAGAGACCTTTATGAAAACGTTTGAGGAAAAGTGGACCGCGTGGCTCGACGGGGAGCTGAGTGGAAACGAGCTCGCCGAGTTTGAAGCTTCACTGCCGAACAAAGCGGCGGCCGAAGCTGAAAAGCGCGATGCTCAAAAACTTGGCGCTTTCTTGAAGGAACAACTCCAAGGCCGCACCATGGGGAACGAAGAGTTTTTCCATCATCAACTTCGTGAGCGAATCGAAAAGGATTCGCGCGATGAAGCAGGTGAGCGCGAGAGTGCCACCCCGGGCCGGGCCTGGTGGCCGCTCGGCCGGCTGGTTTGGATGGGCGCCACGTCGCTCGCGATTTTTTGCGTCTGCACGTTTTTCGTCATGCGGGAGAAGGCGCCAGTCGATCAATCGCAATACCTCTCGCAGATCCTGAATGCGCGCGTTGATCCGGCGGTAAGCCCCAACGCGACCATCTCGATGTTTGAAGCGAAGGAAGACAAGGTGACCGTTCTCTGGGTGGACGGGTTGCAATCGCTTCCATCAGAATACGCGACCAAGTAATTTTTCCCGATGCAAAAAGGAGCCCTTCTGCTGATTGGTTTGGCCCTGGCCTTGATCCTGGGTGGGACGGCGAGGGCGCAAGCGTCGCAGGTCGTGTGGAGCGGTTTGGTGATCGCGAACAACGTCGCGCAGCCGGACGAGATTCCGCAGGAGCTCAATCGGATTGAAGGCAGGCTCAAGGCATGGTTTGGCTACAACCAATTCAAGGTGATCGGCCAATCGCAAAAAACGCTGGTGACTGGGACAGAAGACTGGCTGGCCTCGAGCAAGTACTTTTCCCTCCATGTTGATTCCAAGAGCGAAACGAAGGCCGGTTATCTCGTGAACCTGAAGCTGTTTCAGGAGAAGAATCTGCTTCTCGAAACGGAAGCCAAGTTGAGCAAAGCCAGCCCACTGGTGATCAAGGGTCCGCAAGTGGGCGACGGACAATTGCTCTTGTTGCTCGTGGTCCAGTGAGCCTCAAGGAGCGGCGGTTTACAAACCGCCGAACTTAATAACCGGCGGTTACAAACCGCCGCTCCTTGATGAAAGGCCGCCGCGTTGTTTAGTGGACGCATGTCGCCTCCGCGTCTTCTTTTCCGCGCCGCAATTCTCCTTATTTTCCTCGCCACCTTGAAAGCCGAGAAACCATTCGACTTCGCCGCCACACCCGGAAAACTGCCGAAGCAGGTAGTTCCGGAAGAATATGCTATCCGAATCGTGCCGGACTTGAGAAGCTTGGCTTTCACCGGATCGGAAATCGTAGAACTAAACGTGCGTGAGCCGGTTCGTTCCCTGGTCTTGAACGCGTCCGAGATCAAAATCACCAGCGCATCGCTCGATGGGAAGATGATCCCGGAATCCGCGATCAAGCTGGATCCGAAAGAGGAGACGGCAACCCTCACCCTCGGGAGTGAATTACCGGCCGGCCCGCACAGCCTGGCGCTCAATTTCACCGGCAAGATAAACCGACAGGGGCAGGGCCTGTATTACGCGCCCTACCAGGAGCAGGGCACGGGCGCGAAAAAGATCATGCTCGGCAGCCAGTTCGAAGCGACGGACGCGCGCCGGTTCTTTCCCTGCTGGGATGAGCCGAGCTTCCGCGCCCGCTTTCAGTTGACCGTGGTCATCCCGGAAAATTTCAGCGCGGTCTCAAACATGCCGGTGGAAACAGAGACGAAAATCGCCGGAGGCAAAGAGGTCCGCTTCGCAGTCACGCCGCCGATGGCGAGTTACCTCAACGTTTTCTGCGCCGGTGAGCTGGATCGAATCCAAACCCAAAAAGAGAAGGTCACGCACGGCGTGCTCGCGACGAAGGGCAAGGCGGAGATGGGGCGTTACGCGCTCGAGAGTTCGCAGCAGATTCTCGACTACTTCAATGATTACTTCGGCGTGCCCTACCCGCTGCCGAAGCTCGATCACATCGCCGTTCCCGGCGGCTTCGGCGGCGCGATGGAGAACTGGGGTGGGATCACCTACTACGAATCACGGCTTCTGTTCGATCCCGAAACATCTTCCACCGAAACCAAGCAGAACATTTACGAAGTGATCGCGCATGAAACCGCCCACATGTGGTTCGGCGATCTCGTCACCATGGCCTGGTGGGACAACCTCTGGCTGAATGAAGGATTCGCGTCGTGGATGGGCACGAAATGCACCGCGAAATTCAACCCCGATTGGGAAGTGTGGCTGAGCAAAACCGTTCCGCGCGATCCCACTCGCCGTTATGGCATCGGCAAGGAAGCCGCCATGGAGGGCGATG
>Ga0193744_1000102_pt1 | contig 31199 bp, 46 predicted proteins | sample L1a1metaG_FD_143056 | JGI IMG/M metagenome (GOLD analysis project Ga0193744, IMG submission 143056) | Soil microbial communities from a riparian zone of the East river system, Colorado, United States - L1a1 | ecosystem: Environmental > Terrestrial > Soil > Riparian zone | place: USA: East River...
TTTCCTGATGCTAATTAAGTGATTAGCGAGTGGTATAGGCAACTGGTGGAATATTGGGGGAAGCAAGGGGACTGGAAACCAACTACGGTAGAACATATAGCTAGTTATATTAAATGTTACTGTCCTATTTTGTTAGATAGACCTTTGATGAATAGAATTAATCTAAAGAATGGTATTTACGATTGGCATCAAGAAAAACTACTTCCTCATAGTTCGGATAACCTTACTACGGTGCAGTTACCTATTAATTATGATCCTGATGCTACATGCCCAGAGTGGGATGGATTTATTGAGTCAGTATTTCCAGAGGGTAGACAATTGTTATATGAGTTAATTGGGTTGCTTACTATTCCTTATACTAGGCTACAGAAAACTATCTTATTGTTAGGTCCAGGGTCTAATGGTAAGGGAACTTTTCTACGCGCGATTAATAAATTTCTTGGAGAGGATAATGTTTCACACGTTTCTTTGCATCAATTAGAGGAAGAGAAGTTTTCGAGAGGGATGATTGTAGGCAAGTTAGTTAATATGTTCGGGGATTTGCCCGTATACAAAATTGATAAGACTAATTTTTTCAAGTCGCTAACAGGGGAGGATACAATTCAGATAGAGCATAAGGGGCAAACTCCGTTTTCTTATGTGCCGTTTTGTAGGATTATATTTAGTGGGAACAAACTTCCTAAAGTAGACGATGATACAGAGGGATATTTACGTAGATGGCTTGTTATCCCGTTCCTTAGAAAATTCCAGGTAGATCCTTCTAAGGGAGAGAATATTGAAAGTCTATTAACCAATCCTAGGGAATTGTCGGGTGTATTTAATAAAGCTATGAAGTATCTTCCTAACGTGATAGATCATGGGTTTACTATTACAGAGGAGATAGCAGGGATTATATCAAATTATCAGCCTATTCCAGAGAACATAATTAGGTGGATAGCTGATACGTTAGTTGAAGATCCATTAGGTAGGGTTCCTATGAAAGCTTTGTATAATTATTATCAGCTATCATTGGTGGGATCACGTGGGGGTGAGAAGGAAGGGTCAATTAAAGGTAAATTTGTCACTTTTCTAAAATCTTCGTTTCCGGGTCTAAAAAGCGGGGAGCAAGTGTGGAATTGGAACGGAACCATGACGGGAAACCGCCGATGCTACGCGGGAATTCGTATGATAAACCCGCAATTGCTAAGAGACATTAAAGACATCGAGGCAATTGCAGGTTAATATCTGAGATACATTTGTACGGGGGTGTTATAGTTGTTAAAACCCGAAAAACACCCCCATTTTTGTCCATTCTAACGTTTTTTTCGTTTCATATTCCCCGGGATTCTTCCTTCTTTATACTACCTTCTTTATATTATATGATATAAAAAAGAAGATAGAGTGTGAGAGTATTGAAAACAAAGGACTTACAAATCCGAATCCCTATCCCGCTAACAATGGCCAAAATGGGGGTACTTTTTCAAGTTTTCACAACTTATTTATCTAACTTAACCATCTTACCCAGTCAATTACCCCCCTTCGATCATGTTCTACTAGCGCCCTTTGCCCGTCTTCTCCCGTGTGAGCATCAGACAATAACCCCCTACCCACTCTAGCAATTTCGTTAGTATTATCCGGCGCTACTTTCCAGTGATCTGGTGCCCATTCGATAACATCTGATACAACCGATGGTACCCCCTCTGCTACCCCGTCCGCAGTAACAACATTAAAAGACTCTGTGAATGAAGGTTGAAGTAGCAAGTGCATATGTCTAACTAGTCTACGGAATCCTCCCCAAGGTTGCCAGTTATCCTCTACTAGTTTTGCATTAGGCAACCCACAAAAGATAGACCTTAGTGACTCTAGTAACCGTGTTCCGCCACCCCCATCATTCCTACCAGTATTAACATGGAACTCCAAGTTAGTACCAAGATTACTAGCAATGGCAAGAGCAGCCATCGCGCTACCTGTTGGGTTCTTAAGCGGTCTAAGTGCACCAAACGCACCAATACGCAAAGTACCCCCATTCCACTTAGGCCGATTAGTCCTAGAAGTTTCATCCAAGAAATACAAATTTGGCAAATAAGTAATTGGTGCTTCATATGCATCCATTAGGCCACGCACACCTAGCCTAGAGTTAGCAGCTACATTAAAATTCCCCACACTAGCCAATTCTAAATCTATTGCCTCTCTTAACAACTTAATCCCTTTTGGTTCCACTTGTAAGAAAGCTACATTGGAATGTATTAAGACTGAGAAGTGAATTTGTGGGAGTAGAAAAATAAGTTCTGCAAGTTGGTCAGTCGGTAACCATAGTGCATTGATGACTACATGGGTTGGAGATTCATTTGTAATTTGTAGTTTTAGATCTGCGAAGTCCTTTACGGGTCTAACTACCACGTTAATACCAATAGCGCGTAAGACACGTGCGGTATTGGTAGCTGAGGTAGATAGTCCTGTATGAGAAACATTCATATTCCCTGTCCAGTTAAGTGGAGCTAGTAGAAGCTTAACTGAGGTAGGTACTTGGATAGATGGATTAATTAAACTGCTGATAAATTGACTTGATAACATGATATTGTCCTTTTTTACTCTTTAGTTTGACATTTAGCGAACGAAAAGCGAAACATGCCCGTAGTGGCGCGGTACATGACCTAGAATCGCTCGAAAATATTTCTAGCTGGTACGTAGTGGCATTGCCTTCAAATTCGATTCTATAGGTACTTCCGTTTGAGTGGACGGGGATTCCTGGGATGATAGATCAGGGGGTAGAACTTCCTCCCCGTCTTCCTCTTCCTCTCCCTCTTCTCCCTCTTCATTTTCATCCCCCTCCTCATCAGGTTCATCATATCCAATAGCTTTCATAGTTATATCTAAACTCTTCTCCATCTGTTCTAATAGATATTCTTCATTCTTAGGAATAAACGCCAACGTACTCATAGTTGTATACCATGCAAAAGCCATTTGTGCTTCCATGATACCTTTACCAATTGATAACATTTCATCTTTATGTTTAATAGTCCAATGTTGAGTTATCTGCTTAGATACCTCCGCAACTGCCCTTTCCCTAGTAATAATCAAAGATTCAAATCTTGCGCCACATTTACCACATATAATCATCATATAGTTATATCCTTGTCTTTGGTGGAATTATAACAGAAGTCCCACCCCCTGCTATCAAACTAAGTTTTGCCTGTACCGCTGATAAAGCAGTCCATGCATCATTCCAATCTTTACCAGTCAATACAACCTCTAAATCTGCAATTAGCTTATTAATCGGCTGTAGCTTTGAAAAATCTACCTTTGGAACTTCATACTTAGGTAGATTATAATTAGGAGTATCAAAAAATGGCGGCAGATCCATTTCCATAGTTGATACCCCTCCCTTCCCCTTTTTCAATCTAGCAGTCATTCGTTGAGCCATAATATTTCCTTTTTAGTTATAATTCTCTTTCAAAATCGCTTCAAAATCGACTAGTACTTCGTCAAACGTAAGTGTGTTGCAAACAAAGGTACTTATCTCTGCAAACGGGGGTATTGATTTGTTCGTCGTACGGGGTACTCTCGTTAATATAGTACCATCCCCTTTTGTTTATTCTTTTTGTTATTCCTTTGTCTCTACTACTTCCCCTTCTCCCAAATCTCCATCCCCATCATTTTCCATTTCTGCTACTATCTTCTTATAATTAATAAATTCATCACACCACTTTCTCATATGTGCTTCTCCATAACTATTCTCAATGATTCCCCAAAACTGCGGAACCAACTTCATACCCCTAATCAAATTATCAGTTCCATGTTTAGCTACTGTCTGTACTACGATATCTCCAAATACACCTGCGATATTATCCGCAAACTCCCACCCTTCTTTACCCGCATTAAGAGCTTGAAGTATCATATCTCCATACTGATTAATCGTGTTGATGATGGCTTGATCGGAGGGGACTTGACTAGGCGATACACCAACGGGAAGTGTACCCGCTACCCCCATTTGGGGGGACTGATTCCCCCCAAAATCTTCTGTTAACGTTTTTGACGTGTCGGGCAAATTTGGATGTCCAGCGGGGTTTAGATTTACTTTATCACCCCCTGTAAGTGTACCCTGTCGGAGAATAATCTGATTAGTCATTGGATGTCCAGCGGGATTATTATTTTGTCCCATACCTATTCCCCCTCCCGCTTGTGCTACTTTGATCCCAGTAATGTTCTGAATAATTCCCGCAACTGGGCCTAGCAAATCCATCCCTCTATCTATCAACCTTTCAGTAACAGATAATTCAGGGGCGGGAGCACCTTTTATCATTTTTGCAATCTCTACCATTTGTTTAAATCTTTCCCCCTCATCATCTCCCTTACCTTGATTAGCAAGTAGAGTAGTAAGCAATGTCATCGTAGTTTTATTACTCTCTTGCATCATCGTGATAGTATTTTGGCTACTAGACATCATTGCAGTCATCATAGTAGTCATCATAGTAGAAATAGCTGCTAATCCTCCATCCCCCTGAACTACTGGTGCAGGAACAGGTTTATTCATCTGAGTTATCAAAGTAGTTAGCAATGGTAACATATTATTCGGGGAATCTTCTTTCATCTTTGCAATAAGCAATTCTGTCATAGGTTTGTTTACCGCATCCTCCCCACCTATCGTACGCTTCAAATCCCTCTGTTGAGATTCATTCATCTTACCAATCATTTCCATAGTAGCTTTCATAACCGCCACTGCGGATTCAGGCTGAGATTGTGTACCTATCCCTGTATCTACTTTCTTACCTTGCTCCATAAGATTCCCATTATTATCTACAATCCTTTGTGCCCTTGCCCATGCAAAGTATCCTTTATTCTTAGTATTTAACCAGTCAACTTCACGATAGTCTAACTTAGGCGGATACTGTGTAGGATTGATAGACAACCTAGCTTCAAAATATCCTCTGTCCCCTTTCTTAATTACGTCTGTATCTTTAATCGTCAATCCATACACACCCCCTGCATGTCTATCAATAAAATATTCTTCATCTAAATTCTTACATCCCTGCCCACTAATCACGTCAATATTATTATCCGCGTTCGGATCTACAAATTGTCTATTGATAATTGGATCGTGCCTATATACATAGATCATAAGTCTATCATACATCTCATCTGTAAGTAGCTTCAACCAATCCAATAATTCAGGAAACTTAACCACGTTACCAGGAGGTTTAGGTAACTCTCTCCTAGTTCTTAGCTTATCTGCATCCTGTTGTACCTTACTAGCAGAGATAAACTTAGCTCCACCTTTTATCTCATCCTTTCCCCCATCTTTCCCTCCATTACTCCCACTATCACCACTATCTGTTCCTTTTTCTTTAGTAATTTCCGTAATTTCAGCCATAAAAATCCTCTTTCGAGAGGTAAAATCCCCTCAACCCTACTCATTTTCTACCTAGTATTATTCCTAATCGTTTTACACAAAATTCCCGCTGTAGGATAACTTATGTTGCCAAGGAAATGCAATCCCTAACCTCGATCCGGTACGATCGCGGCGGTAGCTACCATCCTTTTATATGGCGTCCTGCCGTGCAATCGCTTTAGGGCGATGCTTACGGGTAGTCGATACCTATTTTTGTGTAGCTACCTTTAAGTTCTTAGGCTGATTGGGATGTCTACTTATGAATCAATATGAAGGATATTCAGGGTTCGGCATTCCGGTACAGGTAACTAGGCGGGGTACCACCCCTTGGGATAATGAGCAGTCTACATCAGACACGATAGATAGAATGATACAGCTTGCCCATACGGGAAGTAGGAGTCCAGTAATAAAGGCTATTGCTAACCAGTGTCTACAGCAGGCTTCAAGGCAGGAAGATTTAAGGGGATTGGTACGGTGTGTGTATCAGTGGGTCAAGGGACATGTGACCTTTGTAGAGGATGAAACGATTGCGCATGAGTTATTAGGGATATCGTATGAAGATATGAACACTCCGGAAGGGGCAATTGATTTGGTGATAGCTCCAGAGGTATTAGTTCAGATGGCTAACCCTAGGGGAGATTGTGATTGCTTCTCTACGTTGCTTGCATCTATCCTTATAGCTTTGGGATTCAAGACGTGGTTTGTATCTATTAAGGTAGATCCACAAGAGCCATATAGATGGAGTCATGTTTACATCCAAACGTATCTACCCGATGAGGGGGTAACGATTCCCCTCGATGCGTCACACGGAAATTACTTAGGTTGGGAAAAGACAGACGGTGTTTTCGAGAGGAAAGAATGGGACGTAAATTAATAAAGTTTATATCTATTACTATTATTATATTGATAGCTTCTACCCTTACCATACTCTATTCCCAACAGGGTAATACGGTATTTGCAAAGATCATAACAGGGGCTACTAGCGGTAACGCGGTACAGCTTGTACCTTCCAAATATATGGTTGGACAACCTTTTCATATTGCTACAGCTATATTTTCGTCGCGTACTGGGCAGACTTGTAATAGCGCGATTAATTCTAGTACGTTGACAATTCCTAGTCTAACTATTCTAGCTAGTTATGATGGGGTTGTGTTTACGGATATTACTAACTATAGTAGGGTCATAACCCCCAATCAAAGTGTACCTGCTAGTAATTCGTATAGGATGATGAGTAGTGCTAGTGGGGCGTTTCCTTTTATTGAATTGAATGTGGCAAATTGGAATAGTGCGAATTGTAAGGTAGATGTTTTCTATAGTGGGACTATTTCATCGCTAGATATTAAGAAGTATGCGGACTTTGGAACTGCTAATGATACGTTACAGACTTTTCCTTTCTCAACTAATAGTGCGGGGGTTTTTGATCTAGTATCCGGCGGAGTTACCACTAGGACAGTAGTATATGGATTGGTTATCTATAACCAGACTAGTCAAAATCTAACTTTGCAGGAAACACGTACTGATGCTGCGGTAGTTCAATTGATGAGGTTAACGGGGTTTCCTACTGGGGGAATGTTATCTATCGAGAATAGTAACTTTCCTATGTTTGCTACTAGTCCTGGGGGTACTTTGCAATTGGTATTGCAGAATGCTACGAATGTTTCAGGGGTTGTAGTATTTAGATCGGAATAATTGGGAATTGGGAATTGAGAATTGAGAATTGAGAATTGGAGTAGACAAATATTATGGTTAATCATGGCTTGGGAGATATACTTTACGAATCGTCTACTATTGCATTTGATACTACCAGAGGGATGTATTTTAATCCTATCACTAATGTTGATTATGGGGCTATGCCACCTAGTGGAGGTTGGGCGATTAGTTGGTATGGAACTCCTAGTGATATTCATGTCCCAGTGGGACAAGGGGTACTGTCACAGACTCAAGGGCAGGCAGATATATTAAAGGCGCAAGTATTGGCACAGTTAACAGGAAGTGGAAGTAGCACCAATGCTAGTAATCAAACTCAGAATCAGAATGTTACTACTCAACCGACTACGCAACCTAGTACGAGGATAATGGAGTATTTGGAGGGAAATAGTATATTTGGGGTTAAAGATTTGTATCTAGCAGGTGGGGCTTTATTGGTTGTGGGATATATGATGTTTGGTGGAAGAAAAGGTAGGAGATAATAACTTATATGCTAGGTATGGGTGGAGATTCGTATTGTGATGAATCAGGATGTTATGGAGATATACCATATGGAACATATCCTGCGGGGGGTGGGGGAACAGCGGGTAAGGCTACCTCAAGTACTAATATCTTCGATGCTATTATGTCGGGAGTAAATGCTAGTACAAAGATTCTATCTACTAGATATGGGGTACCTCAATTGAATCCTGGGCAGTATTTACAAACGGGACCAAACGGGCAAACTATTCAATATCAGTTAGCGCCGGGGCAGAGTACGGGGTTTCCAGGATTAAGTACCTTTGGTAGTGGAAGTGGAGGAAGTAGTTTGTTACTTATTGGTGGTGGGCTGTTAGTTGTGTTGATGATGGCAGGGAAGAAAAATTAGATTATTAGGCTAGATTATTCTATTTCTATGTTACATAATTATCATCCTGATTCTGCCTATGAGGGACTAGGGGCAGTATCTCCTGGGAATATTGTTACCTCTGTTGGATCAGGGGTAGCGTCGGCATCAGTAGCGGCGGGTCCTGCGGCTCCTATTGTAGCTGCGATAGGGGGATTGATTGCGCTAGGCGGACAGATGATGAATATGTTCGGGGTAGGTATCCCGGATATAAAGAAGATAGAAGCTAGTAAGGATGCTGATGCTATTGAAACTCAGATGGCACAGATACAAACATGGTGGAGTGGGGTTGAGCATAATACAGCCAATCAACAGGCAGCGGTTACAGCATGGTATCAATTGTGGAATCAGTTAACTCAACTTTGCAGTAATCCTCAGTTGGCTAGTGCAGGACAGAATTGTATTAAGGATAGACAAAGGGGCGGTAAGTGGGATTGGTTTGCTATGCATTTAGATCCTATATTGAATACCCCTTTGACAGATAGTGGAACGGTAACGGGTGAAGTTACTAGTCTATTTGGGAGTAATGGACCTTTACTTTTAGGCGGGATATTAATAGTTGCTGCGGTAATGTCATCATCGGATTAAAATTTATGTTATTCAAAGGAATAAATCTACGTGGGTTAGGATTAGGATCATTAGATTACTATGATCTATTGGCACAAGCTAATCTTCAAAACTGTTCCCCGTCGGATAGTGTATGTGTATCTAATAATGTTGCTAAACAAGCTGCGGTAGAGGATTTATGGGTTAATAATTATATGACTCATGGTGGAGCACCTGAAGGTACGGTGTTAACATTTACCCCACAGTCAGACCAACAAACTACTGAGTTTTATAATCCTGGGAATTTGTTTAACGGTGGGAATGTTGTAGATACTAAGGGGATTATGAGGGTAGTCAGTCCTTCGGGAGCAGTAGTTAATACTACACCTATGTCTAGTACTGTGCAAGGGAATAGTAATCCTACTACTAAGAATACTTATGTTCCAGGAGCAGCTACTCCGGTTGATACTGAGGGAAGTTTTGTTAATGGATTGAAAGCTATAATTAATCCCGGAGAGTGGGGAAATGTATTTGCTAGTGGGGATATATTAGCTATTGTAGGATTGGTTGGGGTTCCGGTTTTGGCTTTAAGTTTTATGGGGAGTAAGAGATAATGACTACGATTAGTAAGACTAAAATTAAGATTAATAAAGATAATTTTTCTCCGGTTTATGATACCGATGTGACTATTTCGTTTGGTGCACCTGGGAGTGTGAAGGTTCCGGTTAGTCCTTTGTATTGTTTGTCTGTTGATAGTGCGAATGAATTACAACAGGTGTTGAATGATAATGGGTTGGGTCCGGTTAGTATTGAAATGTTACCGCCTAGTGTTGGGTTTATTCGGTTTAACTATAGTAGGGATGTTCCGTGGTTTGTATATGGGAATGGGACTAAAGAGAATGCAGGGTTTGTTAGTATGAATTGGGTTCCTAATAGGAATGGAGATATTGCATTGCTGTATGCTGCACAAGAGATTCATGGGGTTATGAACGGGGAATAATAGGTATAATTTATATGAAATTACTTAATGTAGCATTGATAGCGGGAGGTGGATATTTTGTACTTAAGTATCTAGGGATTGATTTACTGTCAGGGTTAGAGCATTCAATGGGAATTATTCCAGGTACTAGTAGTACAGCTACCCCCGGAGTTACTACCACTCCACAAGCTAGTGGGCCAGTTACAGCGGATATTAAATCACTAATTGCCGCTGAGGTTAGTAAGGATGATGCTGCGGGACCACATAACTTATATAGTGTGGATGTTTGGAATTATTACTATAAGAAGGTTAGAGGAATTGACGGTCCTAGTCCAGAGGATTTGTTTCCAGGGCATGATAGAAATACCCATTATAGTTTAGATGAATATTGGGGAGCAATGGCGGGTAAGGGGTTTAGTGGTTTATATAGTTATCATGGAATGCAAGGTATGGGATTGGTAGCTAGGATGAATCCTTGGGTTAATCATTATACACCGGGTCCTGGGAAGACTATTTTACCGTTGGGGAGTGAGACGTTTGTTAGGAGATTTGGAGGTAACTAATATGATTAAGGATAAATTAGAAATCAAGGGGGATAAATATGGCAACATGTACATGGTGTAAAAAAGTAGGCCCGGGGAAAATTGATAAAATTCTTCATGTTGAATGCGCCATTGCGGCTTTACAGTCTCAAGGTAGGAAGGTAAAGATAGTTGATAAGGATACAGGGGATCTAATAGAAGATATACCAGATCGTAATAATTATGCCTAGATTTTTGGGATCTTGGATTGCCCTAAAAGTTAGAGAAATTTTTTAGTTTTAGAGTGGGTATACTGGAATTTTAACGGAGTATAATAAAGAAAAATGCCTAGACCTAATATGATATCGGGAAATTATAACTACCTTGGAGTAGGGGGACATTACAAGTCTGGTATTGCAGGTTTAGGTAATGTCTCGCAAGGGGAGTTAGATAGCGCGGGATTGACTAGATCAGAATGGCAACACTTACTTGCTAACCTTAATGATGATGCTGCGTATGGTCCTGGGGGGTATGAGACTCCGGGTTTGGTCCCTATGGGTAGAGGGATGAGTGGGCTAGGGGCTATCTCTGATTCTGCCGCATGTAGTCTTACTGGTATGAGTCCAGATGAATGTAACGCATTAGCTAATGCTTATAATCCTGGTGGTAACTTTCAGCAAACTATGCAAGCATTGGCATTCCATGATCCTAGTCCGTTCTATAGTCCAGTAGGGTTAACTAACTATGGAAGTTTGAATATCGGGCAGTGGATTAAGGATAACTGGGTATTATTGATAGGTGGGGCAGGTTTAGCTATGATATTGTTGCCTCATACTAGTAGGAGATAACTATAATTATATGCCTAAAGTTAAACCTGAAGATTTGAGGAATGTTGTTAATCCTAGAGGAAGGGTAGATGTTATGGCTTATAGGTTAGCCGAACGTTTTACCAATAACCTACAGGAGCAACATGGATTTAAGGGTGTATGGGATAACATTGAACCTCATGTACAAGAATTAGTTAGAAGGGGGTTTAGTGGGTTGGAGATACCTGGGGAGTTAAAGAGTTTAGTTAATATTTTGATGGATAATAGGGATAAACTAATTAGTCCCTCACAACCTCCGAAAGGTACGTAACTATTATGACTCCAGGGTTAACACCTGCGGATATCTCTAGGTATATAACGAAGGGGCTTATACAGACTCCTAGTATTATGCCGTGGTATTGTTCTGGACCTAGTTTTGTTACTGATAGGTTTGAATCTTGTGTACCTAATAGCGATCAACAGGTAGCAATGTTTAGGGCAGGGTTTGGGCCTAATGCAGACCCTAAGTTAGTAGATAGTGCGGCAAGTCAAATAAAAGCGGGATTGGTATCTAGTGGGTATGATGAGAGTATTCAACAATTAGAACAGCAGGCTAGGGAAAATAATTTACCTAATTTTATGGATAGATTAGGATTGTCTAATATGGGGCTACCTGATTTGTCCTTTAATGGGGATTTGGCAGGGTTGATTACACCTATAGCGATTGGGGTAGGAGTGATTATTGCAATTAAGTTAGTCAAAGGGAGATAGAAAAGTATGTTGGTAGGACATGATAATAGGTTAGGATTGTCTACCTCTCCCCATTCTTTGAGTAACGTTAACTCTCTAACTGTACCAGGGTGGGGAGATAATAACTACTTTATTAAGAATCAAAAAGCTTGGAATGGCGCAGGGTTTCAGGGGATACCGGGAATGGGGAGTGGAGTAGGTAAGTGTGCTAGTAGTGGGTGTACTGGTAAGTGTTGTGGTGGGGGAATGAATGGGTTGTCATTTGATGGAACAGGTTTCCTAGGTACAGGGTTATTTTCAGGGGATATCTCTAGTTGGGGATTTGGAGAGATTATATTTGGTCTGATTGGGGCATATGCAATTTATTCTATGTTCTTTCAAGCAAAGCAGACTAAGTATAGGATGGAAATGGGGGCAGGACGGCGGAGGAAACGTAGAGCGGCTAGTATGAGGGTTAAAGCTAAACAGTTAGAAGAACAGACTACAGGAATATTCTAATGAAAAAGATTATTGCAACTATCGCGGGGGGATTTGTTACTGGAGTGGCTACGGTATTTCAAAGTAATAGTAATGCTAGTACACGGGCGATTTTGATTGGGGGAATTTTGGGAGTAGTGTTAGGGCAAGGGGCATTGCATACTAGTGCGCCTAAGGATGATAAGAAGAAACAGGAAAGTTTGAATATTACTTAAAGATGAAGACAGAGACAGAGATTTAAAGAAATAGGCTAACGATCATGTTATTGGATATGGCTAAATATGATAATACTATAAGTTTAGGTAGTATCATAGCTACGATAGGGTTTATTGCAGCGTGTATAAGAATAGTATTTAAGATTGGGGAAGAGTACGCAAAGATAGAAATTAGGATAGGATTGGTTGAAAGTAAGATTGAGAATAGGATAGCGGTTATTGAAGGAAAGATTAATATCTTATATGCGTGGTGGGAAAAGAAGGTAGATGAAGTTACTAGTATTAGGGCGGAACAGTTTTTTCAAGGTGATAAGAAGCATATTGATGGAGATTGATGGAGATTGATGGAGATTGATGGAGATTGATGGAGATTAGATATTACTTATGGCTACTACATCAGATTTAATGAATCTAATAGGTAGAATGGAAGGGTGGGGAATTGCTAACTCACTTGCCACTAAGAATAACAATCCCGGTAATTTAAGGTATGTGGGGCAGGCAGGGGCAACGGGGCAGGATAGTAGAGGATTCGCTATTTTTACTACTCCTGATGCGGGTATGGCTGCATTGCAACATCAAATTGAGTTAGATGCTAGTAGGGACCTTAGTGTTAGACAATTTATTAATAAGTATGCTCCACCCAGTGAGAATGATACTAGTAATTATCTAAGTTTTATTACTAATGGGTTGGGGGTTGGGGCAGATGACCCTTTAACGGATATTACTGGTAATGGGGTAAAAAAAAATTCCACCCAAAGCGACCTAGTAAGCGGGTTTGATGATGTAGAGGGATTAGATTTGAATAGCTATCTACCTAAAGAGATAACTACAACTGAGATATTGTTAGGGATTGGGATAGTGGGGATTGCTTGGTATGCAAGCTAGGAAGGGTAGGATTGATTTAACTAGGGGATTGAATGTTAGTAGAAGTGGATTCGCTCCTAGAAATTGTAGCCTTGCTACCTCTTCAGTTACTAGTGGAATGGCATTAGCGAATCACTTTTCTAGGAAGTTTAGAGAAGAGGTAATAGGAAAGAGTAAGTGGGCAAAAGAGTGGAATAGGATTAGGGAACGTATGGCTAAAAAGTCTAAAAGGAGAAATTCGGGGAGTAGCTTAGAGCATGAATTAGAAACTCTAGACGTAACCCGTATGTCTGAGAAGTTCCACGGGAGAAAAGCCCTAGATGAATTTGATGTAGATGAGATAGAAGAATATGATAAGGATATGGCAGTGTTAGGGGACCTTGTGGAATTGAATGTTATTGACCCTAATAAGCCTAAGACTGAGTTTACTATCTCGTTTAAGAAGGATAGACCTTTTCTGTGTTGTAACGCAGAAGGAAGTCAATTAGAGATAGTAGGTGGAGATCAGTCCCTCCCCTTCCCTAGTAATGGGAAACATTTGATAGAGTTAGGACCTATTAGAACTATAAGTTATTTTACAGATAAGCATCATCTCGAAGGTCCTAAGAATCAAAGAGATGGGGTAGAGTATGAACACGAATTTGGTGAGGAGGGGGGTAAGTTGCCATGTGCAGTTTACAATACCCGATCACGAAAAATCTTGATAGTAGGTGGGGATTATACTATCGAGGAAGAGGGGATTGCGAATTAATATGACTTACCAGTTATATAAGGGGGTGATCCATTATCTATCATTTAGGGCTAGAAGTGAATCTGAGGAAGGAGGTAGGGAATAATCTAATATATGGCAAGTATGACTAAGCGTAGGACATTGGTTAATCCTGGTAGGAAGCGAAGGAAGAATTTGTCGCTTAAGCAATTGCTGCATTTTGGAACTAAGAGACAGAGAGCAGGAGCAGCGGTTAGGTTGAAGAGGAAGAATGCAGGCACTAGAAGCATTCGCAAAACCAAAAAGTCTCTTAAGAAGTCTATGGGTTATAAGTTTGTTTCACCATTTGGTAGAGCAAGCGGATATCGTAAGCGGACTAGGAAATTTACTAACCGTAAACGTAGACGTAAGAATGTAGGCACTATCCTATCAGTGATTCCTAATGGTCGTAGGTCACGTAAGCGCCGTAGGACTCGTAACAGAACTACGGTAAGAATTTATAATAAACGCAAAAGGAGAGTTAATAAAGGTATGGCAAGAACACGTAGGCGTAAACGTACTACATCTAATCCCCGTCGTAGGCGTCGGGTAAGTTATCGGCGTCGGCGTAGGACTGCGGTTAGTAATCCTACTCGGCGTCGGCGTCGGAATGTAAGTTATGTAGGGAGGATTCGTCGAGGTATGTATAAATATAGTAATCCGCGTAGGCGTCGGCGTAGCGGGCGAAGGGTAAGTAATCGACGGTATCATCGTCGTAATCCCGGTATGTTGAGTGGTGGTGCAGGAAAGATTGTAGGAATTATTGGTGGTGCTGCGGTTACTGCATTACTGAGTAAGTTTATTCCTGCGGGTCTTTCTAGTGGATTCATGGGATATATCACTAAGGGCATTGTGGCGGTATTGCAAGGCAAATTAGTTGGTAAATTTAGTGGGTCGCGCGCACTTGGACAGGATTTCATGTACGGTGGTTTGGCATATGTGGCCTTGTCTGTTTTGAATGATATGTTTGGGCTTAGTCTACCTGGGTTTGGCCTACGGGGTATGGGTTTGATTGCCCCTAGCTCATTCTATGTTCCGCAGGTTAATGCACCTGGGAGTATGGGTAGCTTTGTTCGGCCTAGCATGGTTCCTGCACCTTATGTGGCTCCCGCTGGTGGTATGGGAAACGTTCGTCGGGGTGGACGGGTTCGATAAAGGACCTAGGTATAGGTAATAGTAAGATAAATTTAGACCCTTATTATGGTTATAGGTTATTAGGGGGTGATATAACTTATGTATTACCGACACCCTTTTGGCAAATGAGTATATTAATGTAGCTAGGTTGAATCCTGTAGATTTGGCTATATTAATTGACAATAACGAAATATTAACTGGAGATAATTAAACGTATGCGATACAGTTTTGATAATGTATTGAAGGATGTTAGGCAGGGTAATGGATTTGAACTTACCTTGAAAGATTTTGAAAGTAAAGGTAAGATTGGAGCACGCGGGACGTTTGGAGATTTTGTTAAAGCAGCTAAACGTCGTATTCGTGGTACTAATCCTATTGCTCCTAATCAGGCAGATATCGTTAATTGGATTCTGTATGATCGAATTGCATTTGCGGCAAGTGCGGTTATTCCTAACTTGGTAAAGTTGTTTGTTACTCCTATCGGAGGTAATAACAAAACTAAGGTTGATACTAACTTGGATCAAGTATCACGTCTGCCTGATCCTTTGTGGTTTAATACTACCCACATGGGGTTCTTTTTTAATAACAATGTACTAGGTCCTGATTTGGATGCGTTTTTCAATAGTGAGTATATGGAGTTTTGGGTGGGTCAAAAGACTTACTTGGAAGGTCCTGTACAGTGCTTCCCTAGTGGCGCGGGTAGGTTTGGGAGTAGCACTTTAGGTACTATGGCTGCGGCTGCTACTTCATGGGCAAGTAGTCAAGGTAGCGGTTGGCCTGTACTTAGTAACCTTTATGATGTTCGCCTTCCCGGTGGATTGAATTTGGGTGTTGATGCAGGTGGGCAGGCTGTTGTAGCTGATGGATTGATCGGTATTACTATCCTTCAGGGTCAACAGTTTAATGTTCAATTGAAGGCCGATGGTGGTGGAGCTACACTATCTGCGGCTGGTGCTGTACCTATTCCTGGTACTGGTTTGACGGTAGCATGTTACTTACATGGGATTCTGTCCCGTGGTGTTCAGTAATATCTTACGAGCTATCTTTGAACTAGATATTAGGATTAGGGTAGAAACATAAGGAATTAGGGGAAACAGGTATAGGTAAAGTCTAAGTCCTATCGTGTTTCCCTAATCCTATTTATGGGCATATGAAAGGGGGATTGGGTATGGAAGATAATAGTAAATGTGCGTGGTGTGGGAATGAGATTGATCTAAAGCAGAAACATTATGGTTCTCCAGATACCGAAGAAAAGATCCATGTTAAGGATTGTGGAGAAGAGTTTAAAAATAGTAGAGGGATTGAGAGTAAGCTACCAGTTATTAAAGGTGGGGAGGATAAGGTAAAAACTGATGACTAGTTATGGTACGGTTCAAATTGGGGGAAAGACTTATATCGAGAGAGAACAAACTTTCCCTTTGGTAGTTCAAATGACTAGTAATAACCAACAGGTTAAACAATCTTTGCAATTGCCCGGAATTGCGGATTTTTGGTTAAAGACACTTACTAGGGCTACGGTTGTAGCAGGGGCATTATCTACTAAGATTTTCTCGTTTAGGCTGGGTAATTCAGATGGCAGTACATGGTATCAGGCAGGGGGTACTGGTGGGACTACTGATGAGGTATTAGACTCTTTACTATTTGGTGATGGTAGATTTCCTTTTGTATTGACTCCATATATTTATTATGGGTCTAGTGCTAGTATCCTTTATAATATTACGGATCTTACTGGGGCTGCTACTGGAACTCCATATACTATTCAGTTTGCGTTTAGGGGTAGTTACTTGATTCCTGCTTAGGGATAGAGAGGGGTAATAATTATGTTTCCTGTTGTAGATGATTGGAGTAGGGAGTATGGGCCTAATACTTTAATAGATAATCTATCGGGGTATGATTCGTCTGAGGGGAGTAACCAACAGTTAGACCTTTCCCGGTATATTAACGAATCTGGAAATTACTTTTGGACTGGGGCAGCTTTTCCTGCGATTGCACAAGTACCTGTATTTAGGGTTCCTGCATTGAATACTATTAATGGGTCTATCCAACTACCTCCAGGTACTTATGTGGTTAGTATTAGTTGGTTTAGTGAGCAGCCTGAGGGGATTAAGTTTAAGCTATATGATAAAGGAACTAAAGCTAGTATCTTTTATGGTGATTATGCGTTTGCACCGTTGGTGGCGGGTAATGAAGTTCAAACGGTAGCAGATGAACCGTTTGGACCTAGTTATTTAATGAGTCCGTTTATTATTACTCCTCCAGGGGTGTTAAATTGGGAATTGACTAATTTATCGCCTATTGATGCACTGATTCAGATGTTATGTAGCTGTGCAGTACCGATTAATAATCAGAGTCTTAATACAAGGTTGATTAAAAAATAAGGTAAATGGTAACTATATTATGCTAAGTCCTGATTATGTAAACCATTATAACTTGGTTCCGGTTAGGGTTGAGTTTGTAGATGATACTAACTCTAATCCTACAAATCAAGACTCAATTAATGATGCTGGAACTATGTTAAATGAACTAGCGTTTATGCACGCTAAGTTCCTTGTGGGAATGGATCTAATTGGGACTGGTACAGGGGGTGGGACTAGTGATTTTTCTGGAGTTCCTAACCTTGTAATTCGCAGACCTTGGTTAGAGCCACCTGACGGATTTGTACCTTATGATGAACAGAGCGTGGCAGATTTGCCAGTGGTAGGAAGTAGTGTTGTATTAACTACGGTAGTGGTTCCTGATGGATTCGATGGAGTTATTAATGCACTTAGTTGGAATTTTGTAGGGGGAAGTTTCTCACAAGGTAGTGGAGATATCGTTGTACAGATTAGGAGAAACACTGCCCCTATTAGGAATTTTCAGAATATTTTAGTAGAGAAGGGGACTATTGATATCCCTAGAACTATCTCACCTATTAGAGTTTATAGTAAAGAGGTTGTGGATATCTTTGTAACTCATGCTGTTAATGTGGCATTGAATGGAAGTATTGTAGGGTGTTTGCAGGGATATTTCTATCCAAGTAAAGGATAACTATATATGGTTAATTTATTTAGAACGTTTTTTGTAGTTTTGTTGATGATTATTAGTGGAGTTACTAGCTATGCCCAATCTAGTATTACATTGACTGCGGCAAGTCCTAGCGGGGTTCCTGGGACTAATGTACAGTTAGTTGGTAATAGAGGGAATGCTACTTTCTTCTATTGGGTAGTGGCTAATTATGTTCGTGGGCAAGGGAGTGGGATTATTCCTGCACAAATTAGCATAGCGCCTAATACGTTGGATTCGTCTAATTATGTTAGAGTGTTTTGGAATCCTGCACCTGGGGCTATTAATTATGATGTTCTTAGGACAACTACGCCTACATTACCTAGTCCGTGTACTTGTAGCTTGACTACTGCGACTACTGCGTTGACTTATAATAATCAGAATAATACTCTGTCTAGTTATACATATAGTCCGGTACCGTCTGCTACTGCTACACTGTCTTTGAATAATTCGTCTTTGTCTCAGCCTAGATTGTTAATGAATAGGCAGATGGATCAATATCTAGGACCATATACTATTGCTACATTGCCGGTTAATGATCCGGTTCAGAAGTGGAGATTTCAGGTTATTACTGATGGTACGGGAAGTACGGATTGTACGGTAGGTGGGGGGAGTAATGCTGTTATCTGTATGGATAATGGATCTAGTTGGGTTAGTGCGGGTACTGGAGGTAGCGGAAGTGGTACAGTTACTAATGTAACTTGGACTGGGGGAATTGTCTCTATTGCCAATTCTAGTACTGTTCCTGCGTTTACTATTGCAGGGACAAGTGGGGGTGTACCTTATTTTTCTGCGGCAAGTACATGGGCGAGTAGTGGGGCATTGACGGCTAATCTGCCGGTGTTAGGTGGTGGGGCAGGTAGCGCACCTGTTAGTGGGAGTAGAAGTGGTAATACAACTACGTATGTTACTACCACTGGAGCACAAACTAGTGGAAGGTGCGTTGTTATTGATGCTAGTGGTAATCATGTTGCGGATACAGGAGCATGTGGGGGTGGGGGTGGAAGTGGAACAGTTACTAATGTTTCGGCTACAGATGGATTATTGTTAGTTTCTAATCCTACCACTACTCCGGTTATTTCAGTTGGGGGTACTAGTGGAGGTATTCCGTATTTTTCTAATTCTAGTACGTGGGCTAGTAGTGGTACTTTAACTAATCATAATATTGTATTAGGTGGTGGCGCAAGTGCTTCTCCTAAAGTAGTTGGTAGTACTGGAACAGTTAATACTACGTTACATGGTAGTGCTAGTGCTGACCCTACTTGGGGTGCGGTAGATTTGGCAAATGATGTAGCGGGTAATTTGGCTACTAGTCATTTGAATAGTGGTACCTCTGCCTCTAGTAGTACGTTTTGGAGGGGGGATGGAACGTGGGCAACCCCTGCCGGTAGTGGAACAGTTACCACTACTGGGACAATGACTAGCACAGCATTAGTTACTAGTGGGGGGACTACTGTTATTCAAACTCCGTCCGCTACTGCTACGTTAGATACTAGTGGGAATTTCTCTAGTCCTGGTACTGTATCTACTGGGGTGGGGGGAAGTGCAGCGGGAGCTATTCAGGTTGGACAAGGGACTGCCCCTAGTCCGGGAACCACGGCTGTTACGCTGTATGCCCCTGCTAGTGTCACATCATATATTCATGCTTTGCCAGGAACAGCATCTACAGGTATTCCACATTATGCTAATTCGAGTAACGTTATTACAGAAACTATTTCAGCTATTTCATTGGCGGGGGCAGATGTAACGGGTAATTTACCAGTTACTAATTTGAATAGTGGTACTAGTGCTACATCGTCTACGTTTTGGAGAGGGGATGGAACATGGGCTACCCCAGCGGGTAGCGGGACTGTTACCGTAGTTGGGGCAGGTTCATTAACTTCTACTGCTTTGGTTACAGGCGGGGGTAGTCAAGCATTACAGACTCCTAGTGTTACAGCAACTATGGATAGTAGCGGGAATGTGGTTACTCCTGGGAGTATTACTACTGGAAGTGGGGGAAGTGTTGCGGGTAGTTTGCAACTTACACAAGGTACTGCACCGTCTACAGGAACTACTGCGGTTACTTTGTTTGCCCCTACGTCTGTAACTAGCTTTTTGATGAAATTACCCGCTGCGGCTGCTACGGGAATTGTTAGGGGTGATAATAGTAGCGGAACGGTAACTCTTTCTCAAAGTGAATTATCGGGGGATGTAACTACAAGTGGTAGTAACGTGGTAGCTATTGGTGCTGCTAAGGTTACTCCTACGATGTTAGCAGCATCAGACTTTACTACAGGTGCTAGTAAAACATTCGCACTTAATAGTGGGTATTTTGAATGTACCGGGACTTGTACTATTACTATGCCCGTTCCAGCGGCGGGTAAGCAGTATTGTGTAAGGAATGCTAATAATATATCTACTGTTATTACTTTTGCTGCAATTGGTTCATCTAGTATGTATGAGAATACTGCTAGTACAGCTTATGGGACTGCGGGAACTGGTACGTTAGTTTCAGGTGGGGCAGTTGGAGATAAGATATGTTTGGTTGGAAAGGATTCTACCCATTATGATGTATTTTCGTTTAATGGTACTTGGACTGTTAATTAATAACTTTTCTCCCTTATATTCTCAGATACTATCGGCTATTGTAGGGGGTGTAAAACATTCGGCAGGATCTACCATAACTTTATTAAATACTACTGCATGTAATACTGTTTTTACGTGTACTATTCCGGCTACTACTGCCGGAAGTGTTTTAGTGTTAGCTATTGGAATTCCTAATGCTACATCTACTATAACTCTGGTATTAACTAATAACTCGGATGTAGGTACATGATATACATATTTATCAGACTGATGTTAGTGTGATTAATTCTACTTTGCTTATGATTAACTCGGCCAATTCTAGTACTTTGACATTTACGGGTACTCCTACTACGATTCAAGGTACTTACCCTGTTACTATGAGAAGTTATTTTGCTACCTCTCCTAGTGGATTAGCTGGAAGTACTACTTATTGTCAACAGATGGGGGGAGTTACTTGTTTTGATAGTGGAGTACAACAGTCTACAGCTAGTTTAAATTTGGCAGGAATGACAGTATATAGAATTAAGTATTATGATTTTGTTGGGGGGATTTGTAACTGAGGGACCAATAGGAAATTTGTTAGGAAGTAGTATTAGTAGTGGGAAAACAACTTATAAGGGAAAGGTAGTTGTACATTAATATGAAGAAATTATCATTAGTATTGTCATTTGGGATATCTATATTGTTCCTATTTTTAACCCAATCTTATTCTTATGCAACTGTCTCTCTAATTGCTAGTACCAAAGCTACTGTTACAGGAACTACTGTTACTACTTCCGCTATTGATACAACGGGAGCTAATTTTGTAATAGTAGGGACCGCTGCGTTATCTCCTGGTGATGGGGGAGGATCTTGTACGATATCTGATAGTAAAAGTAATACATGGGTTGGACTAACTCCTACTGATGGATTCTTTGGTAGGACTAAGATGTTTTTTGTTGGTAATGCAACTGTTGGGAGTGGACATACTTTTACTATTACATGTACATTGGCTAATGCCCCCTCAATGATGGTTGCGGCATTTAGTCATGTGTTTGCAGGGGGGAATCCATCAGATCAAGAGGGGGCAGGGGCATTTAAGGGTGCTACTGATCCTGCAACTATACAACCTGGGAGCGTTACCCCTAGTCAAAATAATGAATTAGTAGTAAGTACATTGGGGCTATTTCAGGTTACTACTGTAATTAGTATTAATTCTGGATTTACTATTGCTCAAACGTTGGATGGTAATCTTACAACGTTTACGGGAAGTTTGGCGTATTTGGTTCAAGGTACTGCGGGGGCAATTAATCCTACATGGAATTATACTATACAAAGTAATTCAGAGGCAGTTATTGCTACGTTTAAGGATGATGGAACGGTAACTACTAGTAGTGGAGTTATGGGTGGGGGAGTTAGATTAGCAGGTGGGGCTAAGATTAAATAAAAGGTTATTATAAAATGTCTAAAAGTATATCTACCTTATTCTTATCCTTACTTATAATTCCTATAATTTTACTAGCATCTACTCTTAGTTTTACTCTAATTACTTCTATTGATTGTCAAGCACAAGGATGTCAAGCTAATAATACTGATGGAGATACGATTTATTGGGGAGCATGGGGAAGTAGTGGGAATTTTGTTTATAATGGAAGTCCTATAGCGGGAGGGGTAATAGGGACTTGGAATGATGGGAGTTACCCTACATGTAATGCTAGTGGGCAGAATATTGGAATACAGAGATTAACTGGGGTTGACTTTGTTACCCCTAGTAATGGGGGAAATACTCTTATTAATTGTCTCTCATCCTTTGGTACAGGAGCTAGTCAAGCATGGTCACCTGCAACTAGTGGAACATGTAGCGCGACACATACTAATGGGTGTACGTGGAAAAGTGTAGGAATTACTAGGTATAATGGAAATTTGTATCTATATGTATTTAGGCAAGATGGGGGAAATAATGCCGCGTTAGACGCGACTATTATGCTATCTACTGATGATGGAGTTACATGGGCTAACTCTGTACATCTTGGTAGTCCTAATGCTAATGGGGATGCCCCTACGGGTCCTGGTAGTGCGGATTATCCTGCTAATATTATGTTTCCTGGGTTAGGTCCTACAGACGGAAGTGGGAATCATCGAGCTAGGATGCAGTTTGTTCATTATTGTAAGGATGAAACTATTGGGTGTCCTAGTATAGATAATAATGCTACTTATTTGTATGCAGTGAATACGAATGGGGACTTTCAGGGAAATAGCTTTATGCGAGTTACTAAGGTTAATGTTCCTAATTTAGTAGGGAGTAATTGGGAGTATTATACCTGTCCTACTTATCCTAGTCCTATTTGTGATATCACTGATCCTGGTAGTTGGACAAGTACCGCGACTAGTCAGAGTAACCTAAGTATATTTCCAGGGGCTAACCCTTTTATAGTTTGGGATAACGCTAAGAGTGTGTATATCTCTGTCGGGTTCAATGGGGGGAATGGGGCTTATTATTTAGTTACTGCCCCACATTTAGCTGGACCTTGGACTACTAACGGAAGTTTCGTTCCTAACTGTACTAGCGGAGGGTGTAGCGTATTTACTAGTATTATACAGCCTACGATTACTGAAACGGATAGCACGAATACTAGGTTTGTGGTAGGTAGTGATAGTGCTAACATTCATTCGGCTAGTGGGACTATGTATTTTGATTTGATTAATATGTTGCTGACAAATAGTGCTAGTGTTGGGGTTAGTGGGAAAAGTATTATTAAGGGTAAGACTACGGTACACTGAGGTTATACTGATTATGAAGAAACTTATAGGTATTGGAATTTTGTTATTATCTGTTAGTTATTATTCCCATACCCAAACTATAGTCAAGGGGAAGTCTACAGTTAAAGGGATTAGTAAATTATCTCAGACATCTACAGGATCTATCTCTATCGTAGTAGAGGCAGTTACAAATACACAAGCGATTCTTTCGTATACTGCACCTGATAGTAACCCTTGTACTTTGTCTGTTAGTGAATCTCCTAGTTATTCACCTTTGGTTAATGATGTTAATACTACTTTATTTGCATCGTCTAATAGTGATGCTAGGGATGGAAGTATTACATCTGGAACTAGCAGATTAGTAGTGGTAGGTACGCGAGTTACCAATATTGCTATAGATGCTAATAAATATACTCGATCACTACAGGCTAACACTCTTCATTATTTTAGAACTTCATGTACTGGGGGAGTGTTTGGGGCTACCACATTTACTACTAATAATATTCCTGCGGGATTAACTTTCCAGGAATCACCTAATCCTAATTCCAATACTGGGGCATGGTTGACTCCTACTATCTTGCTTAATGATCGTACACAGTCTGTGACAGATCAATTTACAGGTGCATTGATGAAACCTGTTACTATTAGAAGTGATAAGCATAATGCATCTAATGATGGGTTTAATATGGCATTTGGTGGGTTTGTTAGGGTATGTACTGCGGGGTTACAAACCTCTCCTGTAGATGGAAGTGGGTATGTTTGTAATATATATAATTCACAAAGTGAAGCTACTACTATTTATTTCATTAAACCTAGTACAGGATTGGTTAAGGATTTAGGATTACTGGGACCTACGGTGTCTGGTGGACATATTCAGATGGATGTGAATATGTGCTTTATTGCCAATGATGGCAGTAGCGGACCTATGATTAAGTATTGTTATACGGGAGATTGGCAAGAACACCACGATGCTACATTAGATGCAGGTACAACTTATTCTACTGTTTCTCAGTCAGATCAATTAGTGGCATTTGATGGGACCTTTGATCCTACCTTGTTTTTATGTGATGCACCACTTAGGGCTAATCCGGGACAATATGAACAGTTTGCGTGTAATAGGAATGGTGCCCCACAAGATAGTTATGGATGGATTGATATTTATTATGGTGGGGATGGTAGGGCATATGACCCTATGTGTACGCCCGTTACTATAGGTGGTACTTGTCCTGGGATTGTAGCAGCGTTTAATCCAATGGCGAATAATAGATGTAGGTTTTGTGGTAATCATAATTTTCAGATTGCTATTGGTTATCCAGCTAATCCTACTACTCCAGTGTTGCAGATTAATTGGCATGGGTTGGAGATTAATAGTAATGTTGGTACTGCACAATGGAAGATGTTTTTATCTAGTAATGCTATGAGTGGGGCTACTAGCGTAGTGGTAACTGCACAAGCGGTTAACCAAGCTAGTGGAGGGGATACGTTTGATCCGGGACCACCACAGATAAATGATATCTTTACGTTTGTGGGTACAGGAGAAACTAAGATTGTTACTAGTGTTAGTGGAAGTGCTCCAGGTCCTTATACATTGGGATTGAATACTGCATTGTCTAATAGCTATACTACCCCTCAAGATTTAGTATTAAGCTGTAATGCATTGAATCAATCGGGCCATAATTCAGGATGGATGTTGACGTATTGGAAATTTGGGTTAGATCCTCATGGTACAGATACTACTAATACTACTTTAGTGTTAGATGAGTATTTTGATTCAGGCGGACATTATGATTTCAATCCGGGAAACATAACAGCGGGTCCTACTTATAGTGGTGGGGGTAGGATTAGCGAGGGATACCCTACGGTACCGGGGAATATGATAGCTAATTTAGATATTCCCCTCCCATTGAATATTACTGATTCACCATCGTTTCACGGATTGGTGGTACCTTGTTTCTCTAGTGCATGCGTGAAGCATCCTTCGTATCATCAGACTACAGATACCCCTGTGGGAATAGAAAGAGAGTGGGCCACGGATTTATCTATCTATAATGGGGGGGAGTTATTCTTTGGGCCACCTAGTAACCCTGCGGTATTAGTATCGGGGGATCTTTATAGGTATCCTGGGGCGGATGATGCTAGTTATACCCCAATGTATACTAACGCTAATGGGTGGAGAAAGATATTTGATTGGGTGGCAGTTACAGGTGCTAGGCCATATTTAGATATTAGTGGTCCGGGAAGTAGTTTAGGTACTGGGTCAGGTGATAATGGTAAGTATTGTGTGGCGTTAATTGCTAATGAGTGTGTTAGTGGATCTACTGCTAACCAGATATATTTTAATGCAATTACTCCATTGGATTTTTTGTTCTGTACTAGTGGGGATGCGCCTAACCCGACTAGAAAGGATATTTGTATTAGTCCGGTTGGGCAGATGTCTAACGCAATTCCTCAGTTGCTTACATCGGCTACGAATGATACTAATGCTACACAGAGGAGTAGGATATTAGGGCATGGAATGCAGGGGTTGAGATTGAATGTAGCATTTCCATCTAGTAAACAATTACCTGATGCTAGTTGGATGTTATTTAATGCTGCATCACCTAGGACTACTCCTAGTGATCCTTGTACGGCTAGTGATAGCTTTCCTACTGAGTTCTGTAATATATGGATGGTTAAGGTTCCCCCCTTTCCTAGTATCGGGACTGATGGACAGGATTTTAAACCTAGTACGATTTCAATTACTGTTCCTAGTGGGATGGGGATTACTAACGTAGTTGTTAGGTTTGGATATTTGGAGTATGGTACATCTAGTCAATTACGTTGTAAATCTAGGCTGGAAACGTGTGTAGTTAATTTGGCGACTATTAATGCTAGTCCAGATTTGAATCCTTTTAGATATCCAACAGAGGGGGTAGGGGGTAGTGAGAACGGACTGGCAGGGGTAGCTTGTACTACTAGTTGTACGGTAGATCTACCTACTACTAGGGGAAGGGTTGTATATTATCAAGTGGTATATAGAAGTGGAAGCGGGACTAGTAATAGTGTGGTACAGACTGATCCAATCACGTTGGTAGCTGTGCCGTAAGGATGGAAGGGAAGGGGGGATGGTTTCGGCCTACCCCCTTTCAAAGACGTTATTTCAGGTAATTTAAAATCTCCCCTCTAGTGGAATTTAATGGACCTTAATGGACCTTAATGGCATGTAATCCCTGTAGCTATACTCCCCCCACTCTTACATAAATTACCCCCATTATCTGTACTAGTCCCCGCCATCCTAATAGTTCCATAAGTAGAATTGAAATCATTATTACCTAACTGATTCCCGCTAACAGTGGCAAAATTCTGCACATTCAAGGTAATAGAACTTTGGGTAACTCCCGTAATTGAATTATCATGAATGTTATTACCTGTAAGTGTACCATTCCCCCCTGCATCAGTTCCATCCATATATATCAATGCCCCATAGTCCGATACACTCCCCACATTATGATGAATAGTCGAACTAGTCAATGAACACTGATGGGGATACCCACACCCAATCCTACCAACGTAATCATTGCAAACAACATAGTTTTTTGCATAGCCACTATCATACCCCTCCCTCTCTCCACTATGCAAGATTTCCGAAAATACTTACCTTATCGGAAAGAGGACCGAGGGATGTAGGCCGTAAGTGTCTGAAAGCCCGTTGGAAGATTCGGAAAGATATGTCTTGAATGTCGGGTGAAACGGAAGTATCATAGAGTGGGGAGGGAGTATGGTTAATAAAATAGGTGTATACGATTATGACTCACTAGTTAGGTTAATTAATAGAACTTTCAAGATGTTATGGCCTGAATATAGGGGGAGTCATGATCCCCAAAATCAGATACAGTATTTGGAGGCAACTGTAACACAGTTAAGGTTAGAACTAAGAAGATTGCAATTTGTAGAGCAAGAGTTACGGGAGTTAAAATATGTCAAAAGTAAAGAATCATAAACGAATACCATTAGATAGGGATGAAGCTATCTCATTATGTCTAGCCTGTCGTACTATCCAAGAGAGAATGTTAATATGGACCTTGCTAGATACGGGGTTACGTATTAATGAATATTGTAATTTAGACCCACGTAATATTAACTGGCAGGGGCATTACATTACTATCTATGGAAAGAATACCTCTAGGAAGAAACTACTAGATGGGATAGCCAATCCAAAGAAGAAACGGATTGTACCTATGACTAGGAGAGTGCAGGCGATATTGCAGGATTATCTATCTACATCGGATAGTATGAATATGTCAGAAAGGAATGCTAATTATATTATGAAGAGGGTTGCTAATAGAGCTAAAATCTGTAAACCTTGTTCCCCTCACGTTTTGAGACATACGTTTGCTATTGATTGCTTACAGCGAGTGGTATCACTTCCCGCTTTACAACAATTGTTAGGCCATGAGGATTTGCAGACTACAGCTATCTATTTGAATCTGTCTAATGATGGGGCGGTAAGGGAGTATTTGGATAAGGTGGGGGGACATGGGAGTCCTGATTATGTTAAGGAATTTGAAGCTAAGATGATTAGGGAAAGGGGGATGTAAAGTTATATGACTAAACAACTTACATTAACAGAATCTGATATTAAGGAAGCTATAGCATTTTGGCTCATGAATAGTGTGGGAACTGTGGGAACTGTGGGAACTAAGATGAAGAGTGGGTATCTTGCATATGATCCTGGGGATATGCCGTATAGCGGGCCTACTATTTATGCTAAGGTGGAGATTGAATAAAACTTATGGATGGTGCCAATAATATGCCGTTAGTAATATCTATACATGGAATTTATCCTAGATGGAATGATATGAGAAGGGAACAGAGGGATAGTTTGGTTAATGGGTTGAAAGAGGCATGTAAGCAACATGCGGCTGCTTATGGATTACAGGATGTCTATGTAGAGGTAGCATTTGATGACTAAACCTAGATGGCTAATCGAAGATAAAGAATTTTGGATAGATTGTTTTATGACTTTACTACCCTCTATGATGGCAGAGGTACCTAATTATGATGAAGATGACAAATTAATTCCTATAACTGATTGGGAACAGATAGCGACGGAAAGGGTAGGGGTAGTGGCTAGAGCTACTGATGGGGCATTGAAGGAAATGCAATTTAGGTTTTGGGATAATGAGAAGGGGGAACCTGCGGTTAGGTTTGAGGGTAGGGGGAATACCAGGGGGAAGAGTGGCCGTAGGAAGCGAGCACGGAAGGGGGGTACCTAGACTACCTCCAGGTGCCTGCCGACGCAAACGCTAACGTGAGGGTTCTAGGGCGTAAAAAGGGGGTGGAAAGGTCTATGCCTCTCTCACCCCACTTTAACTCCCCGCTAGGAGTAACTTTATTAATTTGTATGAATTCCAAATGGTGCCTGTACTTGGAATCGAACCAAGACTACGCCCTAATCTAGGGCTATGCAGGTTATAAGCCTACCGTGCTGCCATTACACTATACAGGCAAATGAAACAAGGTAAGGGTAGGTACCCAACCCTAAATACCTACCCCTCCCGCGGCCTATGTTGGAACCCTCTATTTACTAGAGAGCTTTGCTGGACCAACCTTAAGCAGCGGGAATCTCAAGATCCTCAAGTTCATCATCCTTAGATTCGGACTTATTAATAGGGGTAGCAGGAACATTTCCCGTAGGTGCAGTATTCGCAGGTGGTGCAGGTGCCACTTTCTTAGGCCGTTTAACTACATCCTTCTTAGTCAACTTCCCACTAGGTAACGTACACGTAACCGTCTTATTCTTTTCATCTACCGTAGCATCGAAAGTCTGGTTACCACTCTCCCGATACAGATACTTATTCCCGCCAAAAATCTCATCATTCGGGTCCTGCAAGAAAGCACTAGCGGCAAATACCCCTTGCTTAGTTTTCTTATTACCCCGAAGTTTGTAACAACCTGCCTCACCCCCAACCGCCTTAACCAACTTAGGGGTAGCCACAGCAATTACCAGACTCCTAGTAGCCGTATCAAATCCCAAAACTACCAAAGTTTCCTTAGCATCCTCAATCCCCAATACCTTAATAGCCTTACTAGACAATACCAATTGTCCATTCTCATGAACTGTAACTGATTCTTTACCAGCTGCCCCTCGGGACAGCTCAGGTAGTGACGTACGCGAAACGAATGTTAGAGACATAAAATTTACCGTTGCTAATGCTTTCACAACTATCCTTTTTAGATTTTTTAGGTGGTTACATAAATTACTACTTATTCTTATCTCTTTCCACCACCAAAGTAGAGAAGAATGGAGATAATAACGGTATCTCTTACCGTTTAACCGGGTTTTACTTTTATTCTAGTTTATCCCCGTCAAATTTAAAGCTACTTAATCCTCATACTCTGAAAATCGAAACAACCCAATCAAAAATTCAACCATATCTTAAGCTACCTTCCCCAATTCCATACCTATTACCAATTCATCTACAAATTCAACTGCCCCATTAACCTCTCCCACTCCATACCTATCAATCTCTCTCCCGTTACCATCTACCACAAGATACCCAGAACAGAGAGGTAAGACCTTGAATTCCCCACGCGAGTAAACTTGCATCGCGCGAAGTGGAAGCGTCACACCTTTATCAGACGGTTTCATTTGCTTCATAGATCCTACCCCCTTTCTTTATTCTGTTCACGTACCTCTAAATATTAATCCCCCTTTTGATCCTTGTCAATAGGTATCTCGATGCAAGAATCAGGGTTATCCCACCTAACATAAGAACCATACCGGATGGTTCGGGCGAATCCATCCCTCTAGGGACTTCCAGAATGGGAGGGGGTACTATCACCACTTCTACCACTGGCGACGGAACTACGGGCAATTGTGGAGGATTGGAGGGGGTATCGTTAGCCGTATCCATAGCCCCATTCCCACTCTCAAACGGGTATTGAGGGTTAAACCCAAATGTCACGCCCGTTACCGGAATCCCATCTAAGGTGAATGCCTGTCCATCTAAGTTAAACGTGAACTCAATATGAGGTAGTCCGCCTACAAAGATTTGGTTTGTGTCGATATAACTCATTATCTAGGTTCTAATCCCCCTTCCGCCAACATATACAAAAATATCATCCCTACTATCATCATCCCAATAACCGCCCAACCTGTAAAATCCTTAACTTGTCTCCAGATTACTTTTCCCCAATTTATTTTTTCCATGTTACCCTTTCTATCTGAATCCTAGGACCTTCCCATGCGGGATCATTACTATCCAGATTCACAAAAAACATATCCACTATCAGTTGGACAGTAGAACTATGTCGGATTGATCTAGTTAGCAGTTCATGGGTTAGGACTAATTTTGTGCCACCCATAATAGGTTGAATAACTCGCCCGATATCATATTCATTTTCCATACTTCCCTCCATGTCTAGCCCACGTTCTTTCAACCGCCGATTTAGCAGCATCAGCACTGGCATAGGTATTACCATCTGCCCCTGAAAGTTTAAACTGTTGAATCTGCCTAGCCCCACTTTCCCACTGGAGCTTAACCCACGCTACCCATTCCCCTTCCTCTAACCTAACTACCCCCTTATCCGATTCAAAATACTCTACTCTTTTCCACTCCGTAGGGTTAGACCTTTGATCTTTAACGTTGATATCTATCATTCCTCTCCCTTCAATATCTAGGATTAGATACTCTCCCAGTATTCACCACGATAGTTCCCCGTACTCTCTATCGCGTCGGAATCATACCTAACCCTAGATAACGGGGTACCCTTAGTTATTACTTGTTTCGGAGGCAAGAACAATCTTAAGGATACCCCTTTTATTAAATAGGGGAGAATTTAGTCTCTGCCTCCCCCCCCCCCACAC
>Ga0193744_1000103_pt1 | contig 31006 bp, 31 predicted proteins | sample L1a1metaG_FD_143056 | JGI IMG/M metagenome (GOLD analysis project Ga0193744, IMG submission 143056) | Soil microbial communities from a riparian zone of the East river system, Colorado, United States - L1a1 | ecosystem: Environmental > Terrestrial > Soil > Riparian zone | place: USA: East River...
CTCGAGCATTACCTGCAGTGGGGCTGCCGTCACGGTCTCAGCCCACACCCACTTTTCGATGCCGGATGGTATCTGGAGACAAATAAGGATGTCGCCGCCGCGGGAACCGACCCACTCCGGCATTACCTCACGACCGGAGCTGCGGAAGGAAGGGAGCCTCATCCCCTTTTTGATTCAAAGTGGTATCTGACCTACGGAGCCGATCTCGATGGCGCGGGGGAAAGTCCGCTTCTTCATTACGTTCTTGTTGGAGCAAGAGAACGCCACTCTCCTCAACCAATGTTCGATGCGAAGTGGTATGCGGATAACTTTCCGGACGCTCGCAACCATGACGACCTGCTTACGCATTATCTCACCATAGGCTGGCGCAGGGGTTACAAACCAAGTCCTTATTTTGATCCGCAAGCTTATTTAAAGGCTCGCCCCGATGTCGCTGAGAGCGGCACCGAGCCATTGACGCATTTCGTCCTCCAGGGGCGAGGGCAAGAGGGAATTCTCATCCCGAGCGCGCCACAGTTCCGAGCCAAAAAAGGATCCGCCGCCGTTACCTCAACCTCAGTCGCGGCAGAAGTTCACCAAGGATAAGGTTCACCGATTCCGTCGCAGTCTGCTCGTGGGTATGCACGACGATTTCAGGGTCCTCCGGTGGCTCGTAGGGAGCGTCGATTCCCGTGAAACCTTTGAGCTGACCGGCGCGCGCTTTTTGGTAAAGCCCCTTGGGGTCTCGCTCTTCGCACACCGCCAGGGGAGCGTTGACAAAGACTTCCACAAACTCCGCGCCCGCCTGCAACGCGATCTCGCGTGCCAGCCTCCGATCGAGGCGATAAGGCGAAATAAACGATGTGATCACGACCGTTCCCGCGTCCGCCATTAACTTCGCCACTTCGCTGACGCGCCGAATGTTTTCCGTTCGATCTTCGGGCGCAAATCCGAGATTGGAATTCAAGCCATGGCGCAGGTTATCACCATCCAGGACGTAGGTGTTCATCCCCCTTTGGAAGAGCTCGTGATCGAGCGCGCGCGCGATGGTCGATTTCCCGGCGCCAGAAAGACCGGTCAACCAAACGACGGCGCCGCGGTGGCCATTTCGCGCGGCGCGGCGCTCCGCGGTGATCTCGCTTTCGCTCCAGAAAATATTCTCGCTCTTGATCTGCTTGCGGCTCGTATACACCGCGCCTTCGATAATGCCGCCACCGAGAATCGTGCCCCTATCCACCAGGACCAGTCGCCCCAGGTTGGGAACGCGGTTGTGATTATCGAACACCAAAGGCGCCCGCGTTTGGAGCGTGACCTCAGCGACTTCATTCATCTTGAGCTCACTCCTGTCCAGAGCCGTTGAGTCGAGCGTGGCCGCATCGATTACTTTCCCAACCGCCACGACCTCGCACTCAACGTCCTGCGTGACAAGCTGAAGGCGATACCGCGCGCCGGCTCGAAGCGGCTCCCGTCCGATCCAAAAAATTTTCGCATGCAGCCGGTTCGATTCCACCGGTGCGTCCCTTTCGTGAGAAGCGATGTGTCCACGCTCGATGAAGAGGTGCTCGCTCAAAGTAATCCCAATCGATTCCCCCGCGCGGGCCACTTCCGCCGGTTCCTTCCCCCACCGCTCGAGGGTAGCTATTCGCGCGGTCTTATTATGAGGCGAGAAAACGAGTTGCTCGCCGATCCTGAGAGTTCCTGACTCGATCCTTCCCACCACGACGCGCCGGTTTTCCAGGCGATAGACATCCTGGACCGGGAAGCGCAAAGGGAGATCATCGACGGAGGCCGGATCATCGAACTTGTCCAGCGCCTTCAACAAATTATCGCCGCTAAACCAGGGCATCGCTCCATCACCGTCACTCGTGACCTTTTCCCCCGTGCTGGCCGAGATCGGGATAAAGGCGCGTGGCGTTATCCCAAGACCTTGCAGAAAGACGGCATACTCTTTTTCGATCTGGCGAAATCTCTCCTCGGAAAACGCCGCCAGATCCATCTTGTTTACGGCCACGATCACCTGGCCAATTCCAAGCAAATTTAGCAGTTGTCCGTGACGACGGCTCTGCTCACGCACTCCTTCATCAGCGGCGATCACTACCACTGCGGCGTCGGCATTCGCGGCGCCGGTGATCATGTTCTTGAGGAACTCCTGATGGCCGGGCGCGTCGATGATGACATAAGCGCGGCGCGCGCTTTGGAATTGAATCTGCGTGGTGTCGATGGTGATGTTCTGCTCCTGTTCCTCGGAGAGAGCATCGAGGACGAAGGCGTATTCGAACGTGCCGCCTTGATCCCGGCAGGCTTGACGGATGCTTTCGACTTTTCCTTCGGGCAGCGAATTGGTTTCTACGAGCATGCGACCAATGAGCGTGGACTTGCCGTGGTCGACATGACCCACGAACACGATCTTTAGTCGCGGCGCTTCTGGCCTCATCGATTCGTGGGCACTCACATGAAACCTTTAGCGCGCAATTTCTGCATCGCGTGCGGTTCGTGATGATCCTGGGAGCGCCCAGCTCTCTCGCTGGTGCACGTGCTTTCCAGTTCGGCGATGATCTGTTCGATCGTCGTCGCGTTGCTCGCAATGGGATGCGTAATGGGATGGCAGCCCAGGGAACGAAAGCGCTTTCCGTCCCGGGCGAAGTAAAGGCTCGGGATGGGGATTTTCTCGCGTTGAATGTAGCGCCAGATATCGACCTCGGTCCAATCGAGCAGCGGCTGCACCCGCACATGTTCCCCCGAAGCGTTGCCCGTAACGAATTGTCCCCAAAACTGCGGTGGCTGATTTTTGTAATTCCACTCGGAGTCGCTATTGCGAGGCGAGAAATAACGCTCCTTCGCCCGCGTCGCATCTTCGTCCCGCCGAATGCCGGTGATGAGCGCATCCCAGCCATGTTCCGCGATCGCCTGTTTCAGAGCGACTGTTTTGAGTTCGTGCGTCACGGTCACGGGATCGTGCGTTTCATAACCGATCCCGCGGGCCCGGGCCTCCGTGTTTATCTTCGAGATCAATCGAATGCCGTACTGCGCGACCGCCCAATCCCGGAACTCGAGCATTTCGGGAAACTCATAAGTCGTATCGATATGCAGAAGCGGGAAAGGAATCTTGCCAAAGAACGCCTTGAGCGCCAGCCAAAGGAGCACGTTCGAATCTTTTCCCATCGACCACGGCATCGCCATGCTCTTGAAGGCATGATTCGCCTCGCGGAGAATGAAGACGCTCTGGTTCTCCAGTGAGTCCAGGTGAGACCCCGTCGTCGCTGTGGCCTCGCTGGTCAGGACTTGATCTCCCACTCCCAAAAATGCTTTGTCACCGGCGTGTCTTTTCTAAATGCCCTCGAGTCGGACCGCCCCAGTTGAAACAGCGTCTTGTTTCCCGGGGGCAATCTCAGGTTTTCGTAGGTAAAGCCCTGTCGGTTCGAGTGCCAGCCATGCTTCAGGTCCCTGGGGTCGAAAGAGCGATCAAGATATTTTCGCCAGGCATGCTCCTGGCCGAGCGTGATGTAGTGCCTCAAAATGTGATTGGTCGGCGCGACAGACAGATCCTGGCCCTGCAAACGGTGTCCGCCTGATTGGAAATTACTGAGATTTGCCGCCCGCTTCCAGGCCCGGTTCAGCCGGTGTTTTGAAGGCTCGAAAAAATAGTAACGCAGCGACTCCGCGTAGTAATCCCGGCCGGAATAGTCCTGCCCAGGTTCGGGAAGAAAGACGAATTCGTCGAAGTTTAGCGCGTTATATCCCTGCGCGTCCGCTTCCTCGATCGCATCGCGCAGGGTGAGACCGGGTTGCGAGTGTTCCATGATCTCATCCGCGTCGTGGTGCAAAATCCAGTCGTGCGTGAGGCTCGCGCCCAACTCCTGCTCGGCCTCCAGCAGGTCGGTGAGCGAACAATGTCCCCGGTAGGGAACGTTCTTCACCGCGACGACGGGATTTCCGGAGTGCCTGGAATACAAAGCGCGACTGTCAGCATCCGATTCATTGTCGATAATCGCGACGTCGATTCGCTGCTGGGCGAGGAGCGGCAGCAATCTCTGGAGATAAGCAGTTTCACTGCGGGCCGCGATAATGGCGCAGATAGAGATGGTCTTCGGCATCGTTGTCATGGGCAGGCTGCCTGGAGTTCGCGTTTCGCTTCCGCGATCGCTATTTGCAGAGAGCCGAGAAGTTGGGTGTGATCTCCAGCCGTTGCAAGGCCCGCGATTTCCCCAGGATCCATTTCATCCGTCACGCGCAAGCGGGTCACCTGTTCCGGCGAAACGCCGATGCTGGAATAGTAATCGAAGAACTTGAAACCATCGCCGAGCACCTTGTCCGAGAGCTCGATCCAAAGCGCCCGTTTCCCATAGGCATGGGCGAAAACAATTCCATGCAGCGACGAGGATAGGATCACCTCGCATCGTTGAAAGGCTTGAAAGAATTCGTCCAGCGGCGAAAACACATCGATGATAGGCCATTGCCTTTCCCTGCAGGCCGCAACCCATGAGGCCGCCTTGTCCACGTAATGGGGCACAATGCCGATCGATCTATCTGGAAATTGCTTTGGCGGAAAGATCACAGAGGCCAGCGCGCCGGGGTCTCCAAAAACATCAGGGCAATTTATCCCCTGTTTTTCCAGGGAGAGCGCCGTCAGCGGCCCTCTCACGCAATGAATGGATCCGGGCGCGACGCTGAGCGTTGATTCCGACGTAAGAAAGCCAGCGCCGCAGATATGCGACATGGCGTCGGACCATTCCAGGATCGATCCGGCCAGAATTAAGTTTGGGCGGGGCAAGGCAGAATGATCGCAAGGGACGATGTCAGGCCCAAAATAGTGCTCCGCGAGCTTTAGGGAAAATCGGTCCCCCACGTTTGGATATTTTTGAAAGAATTTCAGGTTGATCTGCATCGAAACGTCGACGCTATCAGGCCGCTTTTTTTGCGACCACGACCAAAAGTCTTAGATCGCCGTGCGCGGGCCACCTGAGCCTGGCTTTGCCCCATTCCATCCAGGAACGAACCGCAGCCGAAGGGTGCTGGAGAATCCGCTTCGGATCAAGGGAGGGCAGGTCCCGCTCGCGGTTGAGCTGCCGGAAGCCCTCATATCCGGCCTGGCCCAAAATCCGTTTCAAACTGGTGGGAGAAAGATAGAATTGATGATCAAAGAGGTACAATTCCCACTCATCTTTTTCCAAAACTCTTCTCCAGTTCTCGAAGTTACCGGTTTCGATAAACACAAGGCCATCGTCGGTCAGATGTTCCCGGATCATCGCCAGTGTCTTTGCCGGGTCGCGAAGATGCTCGACCACATCCCATAACGTGGCCACGTCATAACTCTTCGAATCTAATTCGCTCAAAAGATCCACGCCGAAAAAATCCCTTGCCCGCTGCCTGGCGGAATCGCTTTGCTCGATTCCGGTAGCCTCCCAGCCCTGGTCCATTGCTGCCCGCACGAAGGCGCCGGCTCCAGCTCCGAAATCGACCAGCGTCGCCGACTTTTCCACGCACTGGTTCACAAAAGCCATCTGTCGCAGTGCCCGCTCCATCTGGTGAGCCGGGTCCGCCACATAGGCATCGGCCGAGCGCCAGCGCCAGTTCATATAAGCCAGCGACGCCTCCGGTGACGGCGGCGGCGTTTGGAACGCGATCCGGCAATCCGCACATTCCGCGATCATCGCCTCCATGCCGAACAGAACCGGAATCTTGCGGGCCGTCCGGTTCTCACCACAAAGGTAACAACCGACCTCGTTGGAACGGGGAAAACGATGCCCTTCAATAGTATCGACGATCTCTTCCATTTAGAGTCAAAGCGCCTTTCTCCCGCCATCGCGCCATCGCGCCCCACAGAGCAGGGCGCACGTTGGCCTGAATTCTCCCTGGTGACTTTCAAAGGGAGCCGGCAATCGGGTTCGAACCGATGACCTGCTGATTACAAATCAGCTGCTCTACCAACTGAGCTATGCCGGCATTTACGAGGGAAAAGCGCATTCATTAACGCCCTTCTCTCGAGCCATTGTACCCCCGATTTGTACCCCTTGGCAAAATCTCAGCAAAAAAAGCGACCGATCGGGATTCCACGGCGGCATCACTCTCCGCTCTTCCGATCCACAGGCAAGTTTGTTTGCGCGCCCGGAGCTGTCGCGGCCACCTCCGTTCGCTCCCTCGACAGAGCCGCGTGTCTCACGGGCCCCTGGCGCGGACATTTACCTTGACAGTCTAGGCGTAGAATTCAATACTCCTCTCACCCAGACTGTCTAGACCAACACGCGCCATGGCCAAGGAAAAACCAGACCTCGTTTACGGCACCCTCGACATGTTGATCTTGAAGGCGCTTCAGCACGATCCGAGGCACGGCCTGGCCATCGCAGACCGCATCCATCAAATGTCCAAAGACATTCTTCACGTCGAGCAGGGATCGCTTTATCCGGCCCTTTATCGCCTTGAAGCCCAGGGCTGGATCAAGGCGAAGTGGGGCATTTCCGATACTAATTGTAAGGCGCGCTATTATGAGTTGACCGCGACCGGCCGAAAACAACTGGCAGCGGAACAAGAGCACTGGTCGCGGATTACCAGGGGAATCAATCGCGTTCTCGCCGGGACCTGATCGATGAAAACAATCCGCGCAGCCTGCTGGCGTCTTCTCGGCCTGTTCCGAAGAAGCGGCGCGATAAGGAGTTGGCGGCGGAGATCCAGCACCATCTCGATGCATTAACCGAGCGAAAGATTGCCGCCGGTATGTCGCCTAACGAAGCTCGAAACACGGCCCTGCGGGAATTTGGCGGCATCGAACAATGCAAGGAGTTGGCGAGGGAACAGCGCGTCTGGATGTGGCCGGACCAGCTCCGTCAGGATCTTCGCTTCGGCTTCCGGATGCTGCGGCGCAGCCCGGCATTTTCCTTACTCGCCATTGTTTGCCTGACCCTTGGGATTGGCACCACCGCGGCCGTCTTTAGTTGGATCGAAGGAATTCTCTTTCATCCCTATCCGGCCGTCGCCCACGAGGAGCGGATGTTCGTCCTCGCCGGAACAACCCGCGGCGCCTCCGGTTTCAATCAACTTTCCTATCCCGATTGCATTGATCTTCAGAAGAACAGCACGCTCGTTCAATCGTTCATCGTCGACCAGCTGATCGCGACGACCCTGAGCATCGGAGATCGGGCCGAGCGCGCGGTCGGCGGCCTCGTGACACCGAACTATTTTGAAGCACTCGGCGTGCGTCCGACGCTGGGTCGCACGTTCACGCCGGAAGAAGGCGTGGGACGCAACGCTCATCCCGTGGCCGTGATCAGCCATGAGACGTGGAAGAACCGTTACCAGAGCGACCCGGAGATCGTCGGAAAGACGCAATATCTGAACGGCTTGCAGCACACAATCATTGGCGTCACTCCGGAAAACTTTCACGGAACCTTCGTCGGAGTTTCGTTTCAATTCTGGGTGCCGATTTCGATGCAGGAAACTTTCGACCCCACCGGCTGCAAATTGGAGGATCGTAACGCTCGCGCCTTCGAAAGTTTCGTCTTCCTGAAACCCGGCGTCACGCCGCGGCAAGCGGAGGAAGAGCTCTCAGCGCTGGCGCGACGATTAGAAATTGACTATCCAGAAACCAACCGTGGTCACGAAATCCAGCTCCTGCCGCTGTGGCGGAGCCCCTTCAATGTCGCGACCGAAATGTTGCCGACACTGCAGATCGCGTTCGCCGTTGTCCTGTTCGTCCTTCTGATTGCGTGCGCGAATGTTAGTACGCTGCTTTTGGTCAGGTCGTTGATGCGGCAGCCGCAAATGACCACGCGTCTCGCGCTCGGCGCAGGCCGCCGCCGTTTGTTGCAACAGCTCCTGACCGAAGGCCTGATTCTCTCGGCCTTCGCCACTGCCGGTGGAATCGTCGTCGCGCACTGGTGCCGGAATGCATTGGTGCTTGCGTTTCCGGCGCAGGCTCCGGGCATCATTGTCAATCTGCCGGGCCAAATCGATTGGCGCGTTCTGGCGGTGAGCGCCGGCGTTTGCGTGCTCGCGACGTTGTTGTTCGCCCTCGCTCCGGCGATGCAAGCGAGCAAGGTCGATCTGGCCGGTGCGATTAATTCCGGATCAAGCGGTGTTCTCGGTGGCCGCGGCCGATCGCGGTTACGATCGGCTTTTGTTCTCATTCAGATGTCACTCAGTTTCGTGTTGATCGCGGGGGCGGGCCTTCTCATGCAAAGCCTGCAACGGATCCAAAGCGCGAGCCCCGGCTTTCCACTGAAGGCGTGCTGCTCTCCGGGGTCGACCTGCTTTCGGCGGGTTACAACGCCGAGCGCGCAAAAGCTTTTCAAGACCAGCTGCTGGAAAGGGTCGGGGCGCTGCCTGGGGTGGAGGCCGCCGCATTTGCCAGAGTTATCCCGTTTGGTTTGCGCGATTTTTCTTCGGCGCCCATTACCGTGGAGGGTTATCAGGCCGGGGCCGATGAGCGCCGGACTGCTGACTACAATCAAGTGGGCCCCGACTATTTCGGCGTCATGGGAATTCCCATTGTCGCCGGCCGCCAGTTCACGCGCACGGACGATGAAAATCGGCCTCTGGTGGCGATCGTGGACGAGGCGATGGCGGCGAAGTATTGGCCGGGAAAAGATCCGATCGGCCGGCGCTTCCAAGTCAAAGGCAGATGGATGGAGATCGCTGGCATCGCGAAAGCCTCTCATTACCGAACGAAGTTGGAAACGCCCAAGCCGTTCTTCTACGTGCCGCTGCGTCAGAATTTTGCAGTCCAAGGCGGCTTGCTCATCCGAACGCGTCAGGACGCGGCCGCGATGACATCGGCGCTCGCCCGCGAAGTTCGCGCGCTGGATCCGAACCTGGCGCCGGTAGCAGCGGTCACGATGCAGGAGCATGTCGATCGCGGCACCTACACGCAACGGCTGGCGGTGACCCTGCTCTCCATTTTCGGCGGAACGGCGCTCCTGCTCGCGGCCATCGGGCTTTATTCCGTCATGTCGTACGCGGTGTCGCAAAGCACACGCGAACTGGCGCTGCGAATGGCGCTCGGCGCACGTGTCTCCGATCTGTTGCGATTGGTCTTGTCGCGGGGACTTGCTTTGACCGCGGGCGGTCTGATTTTGGGCGCGGCCGCTGCGTTCGCGCTGACGCGTCTCCTCGCCAGTCGACTTTATCAGGTAAGTCCCCACGATCCCATCGCGTTCGGCTCGGCCTTTATCGTCATGACAATCGTCGCGCTTTTTGCCTGTCTTTTACCCGCGCGACGCGCGACGCGCATCGATCCCCGCGCGCGCCTTGCGCGCTTGAGTCGGCGTCCATGAGAGCGCCAAGTCGCGTCTATGCCGTTTTCGGTTGGTTGCCGAAACAAAATCAGGGCGCGACAAGCGCACCGGCTACAAGCGGGAGCGGACGTCCACCGTGAGCGGCTCGGCCGTTTCGAGGTTCTTGATCACGGTGCTGAGATAGACCGATTCGGGATAGAACGCCTTGTACTTGCTGATCTCGGCCCGGTTCATGACCTTAAACCCGTAGCGCTCGAACATCTTTTCGCCACGCCGGCTCGCGAAGGTGACGATCTGGCCGTAAACGCGCTTCTCTCCGCACCGGTAGAGGTAACTAAAATACGCGCTCATCAGAGCGCGAGTGGTCGACATTTTCCGGGCGTCGGGCTGAAGGTTGATGTGAAAATGCGGCGTTCTGCGCGGCGCGGCCGGCACTTCCCGCCAGCCGTGGCTGATCATCCATCGAATGAACCGGCGAGATTGATCGTTGTAGCCGGAATAACGTGCGAGCGCGCGGACGAAGAGCCGGAGATTCTGGCGGAAGGAATAGAATTGATTCCGGAGAGGCTTACGGGAGCCCAGCAAATAGCCGCAGATCTTGCCGTCGATCTCGAGGACGAACGACGATTCCGGTTCCTTGTCGGTATAGTACGTCGTGAGGAAATCGGCGAAGAGTTCTTTGTCCTCGTACACCGGATCGATCGGCTCCCCAAGAAATCCCGTTTGGCAGCAGAGCTGTCGCACGGCCTCGCGATCGGAGGCGCGATAACTGCGGATCACCAGTGGGTTCTCGTCTTTCATTCGCCTAATGCTGCCGGTAGTCTGCGCAGACCTCGCGGTAAATGCAAAGCAGTCCCTCAAAAACGCCGGGCCAGGCATGACGCTCCGCGGCGATGCGCGCGGCCACGGCGCCCAGGCCGCCTAAATCTTTGCCGCTGAATTCCTCGACCGCTCGTGCCAAAGCTTCCGGACTATTTTCCCCGGCCCACGATTCCTGTTCGTGAAAAATGATCCGGTCCATCCAGGAGCCGAGAATCCCAACCACGGGCGTGCCACAGGCCTGGCTCTCCAGCGCAACCAACCCAAACGTTTCCTGAATGCCCGGGTGCACGAACAGGTCCGCGGCGCGATAGAAACGCGCGAGCTCCGATGAATCGGTGCAGTACTGGATCCAGTTTACATTTTTGTTTTGCAACTGGAGCCGGCGCAAGGTTTCGCGCTGCGGGCCATCACCGATCACGAGCAGCGCAAAATCATCCGGCCGCCGCGCCGAGAGCATTTCGTAAGCGGCGAAAAGTGTCTCGGTATTTTTCTCCTGAGCGAGGCGCCCGATGTAGAGGAGAAGTTTTCTCCGCGGCTCGATCTGCAACGAGCGACGGGTCTCTTCCGAATCTTCGGGCACCGGAGAAAAGCTCTCTGTATTCACTCCGAGATTGACGATGCGCACATTCCGCACCCCCCAATCTTCCAGGAGCCGCGCCAATTGGGGCGAAGGCACGAAGGTCGTCTCAAAACGATTGTAGAGTTTGCGCACATATTTTTTTGCGGCCCCGATCAGGGACCTCGCGGGACCACGCAAGTACGCTTCGGGAAAATGCGAGTGATAAAATCCCACCACCGGAATCCTCAGCGACCGGCCGGCGGAAACCGCTCTCCAACCCACCTGATACGGATCGCCGGACTCGATGATATCGGGCTGCTCGCGTTCCAGAATTTCGTTAATCGTGCGCAGATTCAAGAGGACGCGGTAACGCGACGAACGGGAAACCAGCGGTGAATGAATCGAGTAGATTCGCGAACGTTCCGCATCAATTACCTCCGTTCTTGCGCCAGGAATAATGAGGATGTGTTCGTCATCCGGCGATTTGGTTTGGATGTAGTTAATTTTCTCGTGGACGTAGCGCTTCACGCCTCCGCTGAGAGGCGAATAAAATTGTGTGAGGTCGCAGATCTTCAAGAGATTTGCGATTTGCGATTTGCGATTTGCGATTTCGCAAGCGCGCTCGAAGCCGTTTTTTTCGAGGCTGCGGTTATCGCCACAAGCTCGCTTGCTTCTATCAGCAGCGGCTGGATTTGCGCCGCCGGCAGTAAATCGCCTTCAATAATTAGTTCCAGCCAAAAGGCGCTCTCGTCGGCTTCCTCCTCAACGGTTCCGAGCTTGGAGATGAATTCAGCCTTTGAACGCGCGCGGCAAGCCGCGCGATAGTTGGCCGCGACCGACGTGCCACTCCGAATTAGCTGACCTCCGATCGCGCGCCCTTGAATCGTCTTTGGCAAAGCGTCCACCAGCTTCATCGTCCGAAGCGCAAATTGCTTCGTCCGGGCAATCATTTCGCGCTCGTTCATGGCCTCTTCGCGATCGCAAATTGCAAATCGCAAATGCGAAATTACTTCTCCAGCCTGCTCAAATACTTCTCCGCTTCCAGCGCGGCGGCGCAGCCGGAGCCGGCCGCGGTCACGGCTTGTTTGTAAACGCGATCCGCCACATCGCCTGCAATGAAAACGCCGGGATGCTTGCTCTCCGCGAGATGCCGGACGAGCAGATAACCCTCGGGATCCGTTTCAAGTTTTCCTTCGAACGCTTTCGTGTTCGGATCGTGCCCGATCGCAACGAAAACGCACGCCACCGGCAGCTCCTGCTCTTCGTGCGTCTCCACGTTGCGCAACATTACGGCGGCCATTTCCCCTTTTTCATCGGGGACGTATTTGGTCACGACGGTGTTCCAGATCGGCTCGATTTTTTCACAGGCGTGGACGCGGTCGGCCATGATTTTGGAAGCGCGCAGTTTGTCGCGTCGATGGATGAGATAAACCTTGGAGGCGAATTTGGTGAGAAATAACGCCTCTTCCGCTGCGGAATCGCCGCCGCCGATCACACAGACGGGAACGTTGCGATAAAAGGCGCCGTCGCACGTCGCGCACGAGGTCAAGCCATGGCCGACCAGTTTCTCTTCGTTTTCGAGCCCGAGCCAGCGCGCCGCCGCGCCGCTCGCGATGATTAGGGCGCGCGTCTCCAACCATTTGTCGTCGACTTTGATTCGGATGTGGTCGTCGAGGGCTTCGAAATCCGTCACCTCGGAATAGGAAAAGCGGGCGCCGAATTTTTCCGCCTGCTCGTGCATGTTGATGATCAGTTGCGGGCCGTCGATCCCTTCGGGAAAGCCGGGAAAATTTTCCACCAGGGTAGTGGTGGAGAGTTGCCCGCCCGGCTGGCGGCCTTCGAGCACGAGTGGATTTAAATTTCCACGCGCGGCGTAGATCGCCGCGGTCAATCCCGCGCATCCGCTGCCAACGATAATCACTTTCTCCATCCAATGAAGTTAGCATGGAGATTGCAGGATCGAAAACCTCAGCCGCTGTAGCAACGGCGCTCCGTCGCCGTTTCACGCGTCCGGCCCCACACACCTCGGCGCCTCGACAGAGCGAGGCGGCTACAGCAACTTCGCACTATGCCGGAACTCGCCGAGGTGGAATTTTTTCGCAAGCAATGGGACCCCGGCCTCGGCCAAGAGATCATGGCGGTGCAACTCCATCCGCGGAAAAGAATTTTTCGCGGGAGCGATCCGCGGCAGATCGCGACGCTCTTAACTGGACGCCGGCTCCTGCGCTCGTACGCGCGAGGAAAGCAGATGCTGTTCGAATTTTCCGCTGGGAACTGGATCGGAATTCATCTCGGGATGACGGGGAAGTTGCGCACGGAGCCCGCTGGGTTCCACCCCGAAAAGCACGATCACTTCGTCTTGCAACAAGCGCGCCGGGCGCTCGTATTCCGCGATGCCCGGCTCTTTGGCCGCGTGCGATTTCATCATGGAAAAGCGAAGCCCAAATGGTGGGAGACGGGCGGGCCCGAGATCTCTTCCCACAAATTTGATCGCGTGTTTCTGAACGCGTTCCTCGATCGTCACGGACGCGCGCCGATCAAGGCCGTGGCCCTGATGCAGAATGGATTTCCGGGAATCGGTAATTGGATGGCGGACGAAATCTTATGGCGCGCGAAGATCGCGCCTTCGGTTTTGGCGAGCGCTTTGTCCGTGGCACAGCGAACACGACTGCTGCGAGAGACACGCTTCGTCGCCAGCGAATCGCTGCGCATCATCGGTCCGGATTTTTCGGATCCGCCGGGGAATTGGCTGATTCACCAAAAGTGGAAACGGGACGGCGTCTGCCCGCGCCATGGGTCGGCTTTGCGCAAAGGGACGGTTGGCGGGCGAACGACGGCGTGGTGTCCGCGCTGCCAGGAATGACACTATACGCCGTCATCCCGAGCGAAGTCGAGGGACCCCGCGACAATATCTCGCGCGGCAAATGGGGTCCCTCGACTTCGCTTCGCTCCGCTCGGGATGACCGCGCCCCCCTGTTTTAAGCACTCACGTGCACCACGATCTTGTGGAACCCCGTCGTGCCTGATTTGAAGGGGCGATCTTCGTCCAGTTCTTGGATTTCGCCTTCGCCGTCCGTAGCGCGAACGACCAGGGTGTAATCATCGGCTCCTTCCGGATGCCAGTCGTAACTCCAGAGCGCCCAGGTTAATTTCGTCCCGGGATAATCGAGCCGGGTTTCCTGCCATTTTTCGCCGTCATCGAAACTGACTTCCACCCGACTGATCCCGCGATCGCCCCCAAAAGCGACACCGCCGACGCGAATGCCTTTACTCGCTGCTTCGAGACCAAAAGTGGATTCATGATCGGGCTGATCAAAACGTGATCGCGTCGGGACGATGAAGTCAGGGCCCCATCCCTGCGCCTCGTAAAAACCTTTCGCGGTCGTGTCCGCGACTTCGATGCGCGTGATCCATTTCACATGTTTCTCGCCAAAGTAACCAGGCACGACGACCCGCGCGGGGAATCCGTGGCGGTGCGGCAGCGCTTCGCCGTTCATTTCGTAAACGACGAGCGTGGTCGGATCCATGGCCTTCTGGAGCGGGAAAGTGTCGGTGTAATTATCAACGCCGTGCAGCCGCACTTTCGCCGCGCCGGCGAGCGGCGTAGCCGCGCTCAAGAGTGTCCCCATCGGCACGCCTTTCCAGACGGCGTTGCTCATCAAGCCGGCGTCGAGACCGTTGCTGATGCACATCAAGGTCGTTTCCTGAGTAACAGCGGGCAGGGCTTTTAACCGATCGAGCCGATAAGTCTGTTTGTTCTTAACCAGACCGGTGACTTCGAGTCGCCAGAGCGATGGATTCACCTCCGGGTCGACGACGTTTTTCGTCACGCAATAGAACTGGTCGTTAGGCGTGATTGCCTGGACGATCCGGCCTTTGTATTGCGTGCCGTCGTAACTGAAGGTCGCGATGCGGTAGAGTTTGCGCAGAAGTCCGGCCCCGCCCGCAGCCGCCAAGATGCCCAGGCCACCGAAGAGTAAAGCGCGCCGGCCGAGGCTGGGACTAAATTCCTGGTTGCCAGTGTCCACCGCCGGTCTCGTCAGAAAACGGAAACCGAGGACGAGCGTCCGTTCAAAGCATACGAAAGCCGCGGCCAGTCCAAGAAGTGTGAGCGCTGTCGCTCTTCCGATCGGCAATCCTAAATAATGCGTGCCGAGGACCGGCCAGAGGAGAAGCCCGACGGCGACCAGTGGAAGCAAAACGAAGACAAGCGCCGTAGCCGCAAATCCGGGGCGACCGCGTTTGCGTGCGACCAGGCCATAAAACATTCCACCCAGCGCGCCGACTACGATTTGGCCCACGACCACCGAACCGACGCCGAGCTGCTTCATGCGGTTGTAGCCGCCCACCCGGCCCATGAGGGAAAGAAACTGGTCGGCCGGAATGAAAACCGAGAGACGATCGCCAAAGATCGAGAGCGGTGTCGCCACGCCAAAAAGCCAGGCGAGCAAGAGCATCGCAACGGTCATGACCAGGCCCGCGATGGCTCCCGTGAGTAATCCAGCGCCAATGGCTCGACCGCGCGTCATGCAGACAAAGTTACAAGTTTCGGTGGTCGTCGGAACAGAATTTACGCGCGCCGGATCCGGCGTTCTGCGGCGACTCGGAATAGCGTGGCAACAATCCGAATGCCGGCAACAAAAGTGCCACGCAATGTGCCGGACACCTTTGATTCGCCGCCGGTGCGGCAACGATGACTTACCGGCACTTCCAAAATGCGCAACCCGGCGCGGCCCACGCGCATCTGCATCTCAAGATTCCATCCGTAGGTTTTTTCCTTCATCCCGAGCCCCTCGAGCACATCACGCCGGATGGCGCGGAACGGGCACATATCCGTGTAGCGCACGCCGTAAAGCATTCGGAGCAGAACGCCCGCGATATGACCGGCGAACACTTGCTGGAAATTCATGCTGCCGGCCTCGCGTTTCCCGCGTGTGCGCGAACCGATCACGAAATCTTGTTTTCCGTCGGCAATGGGCCTAACGAGTTGCTGCATTAGCTCAGGACAATCGCTGCCGTCGCCGTCGAGAAAAACGACGATCTGGCATTCGGGCGAAAGAGCGCGAACACCCGCCGCGCAGGCGCGTCCATAACCCGGGGTCGGTTCCGCCACCACCCTGGCGCCCCCGGTGCGCGCGCATTCAGTCGTACGATCGCTGCTGCCGTTATCCACCACGATGACTTCGTCGGGCAGACCAGTCGTTAGGCAATCGCGCACCACGGCGGCGATGGGCTCCTCTTCGTTCAGAGCCGGAATGATCACCGAAACACGGCGTGGAACCGTGGCGCTCATCCCAACACCATCCACGCGAGCGAGAAATAGAAAGCCAGCGCGAAAAAATCGGTGACGGCGAGCGTCACCGGACCCGCGGCTATTTTCGGATCGAGTTTCAGCCCATGCAGAAGCGACGGCACGCTGAATCCAAACAAGCATGCGGTGACTAATGAGACTGCGATGCTCGTACCCACGACCGCAGCGCCCTTCATGTCGTGGCGCCAAATCCAAACGATGGCGCTGACGAGAGTGCCACAGGCGAGTCCGAGCAGCAGCGCGGTCGCAAGTTCCCGCCGCAAGTTCTCGAAAAACCAGCGGCGCGTGAGGGTGTTTACGCGCAGCGCCTGGATGGTGAGGGTCATCGATTGCATGCTGACGCTTTCATTTAGCCCCAAGACCATCGTGAGAAAAAATGCGACGACGAGGCTGCCGGAGAGCGTTGCTTCAAACGCCCCCGCCAGCACCGCGCAAGCTGTGCCGGCCGCGACCGTGGCAAGTAACCACGGAAAGCGGTAGCGAAAGACCCGCCAGGGCGAAGCGCCGCGAATTTGCGCCAGCCGAAAACCGAGCGCCTCGAACACATCGTCGCCCAGATTGCCGACCGTGGGCCGTTCTTCCTCGCGATCCCCCGCTTCCAGCATCTCTTCGGCAAAAAGGCTCACGTCGACGATGCCGACTACGCGGCGTGCGCGATCCACGACTGGAAACGCGAAGAATTTGTAAAGCACAAAGAATTCGCACGCTTCCAGCACAGTCGCGCTCGCGGGAATGGCAACGACACGCCGCACCATTATTTCCTCGAGCCGCGTCTCGAGCGGCGCGGTCAGCAATCGCCGAGTAGGCAGGACACCGACGAGACGTTGTTCGGCATCGGTCGCGAAGAAATAAATTACGCGTTCGCCCACGCCTTCGCGCCGGATGCGTTCGAGCGCTTCCGCCACGCTCATTCCGGCATCGAGCAGCGGGAAATCCTTGCGCGCGTGATCGACGATCGGCGCATTGAAATCGGGCAAGCTGACGGCTTCGCTCATCCGGCACTTTTACGCGATGAACGATGCCTTTGCTGCGAAGAATCTCCGCGGCTTGGAAATTATCGCCACTGACGAAGCGATTTTTGTTATCGCCAGCCGTCAGGCTTTCCAATAAAAGCAGGCGGTATCCTCCCGATGATTCGAGGCCATTCATTTTCGCACTGGGCCGCGGCGGCTTTTGTTGGCGCGCTACAAATGGCCGCGCTTGTTTCCGTCTCGGGCCAGGTCAATCCACGGTTAACGGCCCAGCCACTGGTCCGCAGCCTGACCCTGACCGAAGGCGAGCAGGCGCTGGTGCGCGCACGCGCCGCGATGAAGTTGCAGAATTTCGTGCTGGCGTACAGGGAGTATCGCTCTGCACTGAAATTGGCGCCGCGCACGGGGCTGCTCCACGATGAAGCGCTGCGCGGATTTTCCGAGAGTGGCGTCAAGCTCGCGCAACAGCGGATCAAGGAAGGCCGCGCTCCGGAAGCTGAGCGGATCGCACGTGAAGTGTTGAACTCGAATCCGAAATACCGTCCCGCGCTCGATCTACTCGCCCGTCCGAGCACGGTGAAAAAGGAAGTGCCGCTCGTTGGCTCCGCGCCGCCGCAGAACCCGAAAATCCAGCCTCTCACCGTCCCGGTAAGGCGATCGCTAGATAAATCCGCGGAGCCGCGCACCGCGACGACCTCGGCGCCGATGACAACCCCCGCTCCACGCACGTTGAGAAGCCCGCCGCCAACAACTTCCTCCCCGCCTCCTCAACAGGTCGACGCCGTCAGAAAACAAGAACCCTCGACTGCAGTGGAGGAGCCCGAGGATACCTCCGACATGCCGGAGGAAGGGCCACCCGAGAACAGCCCCCCGCCGTCGCAGACTACGGCGCCGCCCGCGGTGAACGTAAAACAGCCCCTCGTAAAAGTTTTCTTCGCGACCGACCGGCGCCATGCCAGCGGCAACGGTCCTTCAAACTATTTTGGGAGCGATTGGCTCAAGGAGGGTGAGCAGGACGACAATCTCTACACCGGCGTTGTCACGGTCTCGATCCCGCCAGTGCACAAAGAAGGAAAAGTGGAGCGCCCCTTCAAATGGTGGATTATCGAGTTCAGCGAGGACCCAAAAAAGCACTTCGTTCTAACGGAGCTGAAGATCGAAAAGGCGAACGATTTTTACGGCGCGCTTCGGAACGAGTACGATCGGCGTGAGCCCGAAAAGCGATCGGCCATGGTTTTTATTCATGGTTTCAACGTGCCCTTCGATGAAGCGGCTTACAGCACCGCGCAACTGGCCTACGATCTCGACTTCGAGGGCGTGCCGATGATGTACAGCTGGCCGTCCCAAGGCAAACTGCTCGCCTACGAGGGCGACCAGGAAGCTGCCGAATGGAGCTCGCCGCACCTCCAAACTTTCCTCGAGCGCGTCGCGCGCGAATCAGGCGCGCTCCGCATCCATGTCATTGCCCACAGCATGGGGAACCGGCCGCTGGCCCACGCGCTCGCGGCGTTGGGGCATCAACCGGACATTCAACCCCTGTTCGACAACGTCATCATGGCCGCGCCGGATGTGAACGCGAGCACGTTCACCCAGCTCTGGCCGGACATCAAAAAGGCCGCGAAGCGTTTCACTCTTTACGCGTCCTCCGACGACCGGGCGCTGCTCGCCTCGAGAAAGTCGAAAGGCGGCACCAATTTCAACCGCCTCGGCGAAGGCGGCCCGAACATAGTGGTCATTGCCGGTCTGGATACGGTGGATGCTTCCGGAATCGATACGAGCCTGCTCGGCCATTCGTATTTGGATACCTGCAAGAAGGTGATGGACGACTTGCAGTTGCTCCTGGCCAAAGGCTGGACGCCTCTCGAACGAAAACTGCGCGATCGTCAAAAGGAAGGTCTGGCCTACTGGGAATTTCCCTAAAAACATTTATGGCTAAAAAACTAATCGTGTGTGCCGACGGCACCTGGAATACAGAGAATGAAACCGACCACGGGACTCCATGCCCGACGAACGTGACCAAGATCGCGCGCGCCTTGCTGCCTGTGGATAAGAAAGGCGTCCCACAGATCGTCCGTCACATCGACGGAGTGGGATCGGAATTCGGAATCAAGGTCCGCGGTGGCGCGGTGGGTCGCGGGCTGTTTCACAATGTGCAGACCGGTTACCAGTTCCTCTGCCAGAACTACGAGGAAGGCGATCAAATTTTCCTCTTCGGCTTTTCGCGTGGCGCCTACACCGCGCGCAGTCTCGCCGGCTTGGTGCGCAATTCCGGAATCCTCAAGCGCGGTCACGAATCGCAAGAAGAGAAAGCCATCGAGCTGTACCGCGACTACGCCCCGGAGACCGAGCCGGAGGGCGAAATCTCGGTGCGCTTCCGCGCGGAACATTCGTTTGAGACGGACATCGACTTCATCGGGGTGTGGGATACGGTCGGAGCGTTGGGCATTCCCGGACTCGACGGCCGGTTCCGGGTTTTGAAAGGACTGGATTGGCAGTTCCACGACGTCAGCCTCAGCTCTCGCGTGAAGAAGGCTTACCACGCGCTCGCCATTCACGAACATCGGGAGGAGTTCACGCCCACCCTCTGGGAAAAGAAAAAGGGCGCGCCCGCGGACCAGATCCTGGAGCAGGTGTGGTTTTCCGGCGTGCATGCGGACGTGGGCGGCGGCTATCCGCAGACGGGGCTGTCCGATGTGACGCTGCGCTGGATGCTCGACAAGGCGGAGTCGGAGGGAAACCTGGCTTTCGATGAAACGCCGCTGGTAAATTTCCGCCCCGATCCGATGGCGAAAGGCCACGATTCCTTCGGCGCCTTTTATAAGGTGCTCGATTGGTTCCGGGGAAAACCGGCGGGGATTCTGCGCCAATATGGCGGCGCCAAAACCTCCACCTGTGAATCGATCCACCCCAGCGTGTTCGAGCGTTATCGGAAGGTTCCGGACGAACGCTGGCCGGACAGTTTTAGCGGACCGCTAAAAGCCGGCCCACAGGGATGAGCGATTACGACGACATCCTTGTAGCAATCCACGGGATCGGAGAACAAAGCCGCAATTCCACAGTCCGCGCCGTCGCCACCCGGCTCGCTCTTTCCGCAGCTTCGAGCGCGAAGGGCGACGAGCTGCCGCCGCTCTCACCTCAACCGCTTGGTTGGTTTTATACCGACGTCCGCGGTGCGGTGAAAGTCGCGCCGATGGATACGTTCGACTCCGACAAGAATCCCCTGGGGCGAGTGGGATTCACCGAGGTCTTTTGGGCGGATATTCCGCAGGAGGTGGTGAAGGAGGGCCGCACGGTCGAAGAAACAAAGGCTTGGGCGCGCACGGTCGTGGCCAGAGCGCGTGCCATTTGCGAGAAAAGCCTCCGCGCAAAAGCGGACCCGGCGAAGCCAGAACGCAGCGCGCCGGATTTCAGCCTCGCCGCGGAGGTGCTCGAAGAAGTCATCGACACTGTTCATACCCTCGAGAACCTCACCTTTATCGCGGAGAAGGCCGGGATAATGAAGTTCGACCTGAATCAAGTCCTCCAGGAATACCTGGGCGACGTGCAGATCGTGACGGAGTTCACCCTTTTCCGCCGCGACATCATCGGGCGATTTCATAGCGCGATGCAGCAAATTCATCACGAGCATCCCGGCGCAAATCTTCACATCGTTGCGCATAGCGAAGGAACGGTGGTGAGCTTTCTCGGTCTCCTCCATGCCCTCTCCGGACAGCGACTCCTGCCCGCAAATGCAGAAGGCGGCGCGGTGCTGGACCGGGTAGGCCGCATCCCGCATTGGCTCGGAAATGTGCGCGGCTATCTCACGATTGGCTCGCCGATCGACAAACACATTCTGCTTTGGCCGGCCCTTTTTAGCTCCTTCGATTTCACGCCGGCCTGCGAACACTTCAGTCAGAACGCGCGCATCCAATGGCGCAATTACTACGACTATGGCGATCCGGTCGGATTCAAACTCGATACTGCACGCTCCTGGCTGGCGGAGCGGGAATGCAGGCCATTTGAGTTCGAGGAAAAGCACGACCTCGGGTTCGCGCGCTACATCCTGCCGGGGAAAGCGCACAACGATTATTGGGAAGACGGCGCGGTCTTCGATCACTTCATCCGTGACGTGATCAAACACGAAGACAAAGTCCCGAAGCCCGAGACCCGGCCACTGGTCTACGCGCTCAGCCCCACCATTCCCTATCTCCTCAGCTTTCTGGTGCTCGTCGTGGCGACGTTCATCCTTTATCGCGTGGTCGCCACTTATACCCATCCCAACCTTGACCCGCTCCAGCGCTACATCCGTTTTACCGTCCTCGGATTGTCCGAGAATAAAGCGGCCTCGAGCCTCGAGGTTGTCTTGCATGCGCTGGAGATCGCCGTGTTCATCGCGGGGATCACATTGCTCGCGCGACTGCCCCGTCTCGCCACCGGGTTGCGTTGGTTTGGGTGGGGTCTGCTCGCATTCCTGATTGGCTGCGCGTCGTACTGCCTGGTAGCCGGCGATTCGCAGGGCGAAATCGGAATGGCGTTTAGCGCGCTGGGCCCGTATGGACCGACGATTGGCGTCCTGGGACTGGGCTTCTTGGTAGCGGTTATTTCGTTGTTGCTGGTGAAGGTGCCATCCGACGAATTTGGAAAGGTGGCAGCGGTGCAGTTCCAAACAACAACAAACAAAAAACCAAAGGAAAGTAAGTCGCGCAAGCATCGCTGGATTTTCAAAGGCATGCGGCCGTTGCTGCTCGCCGGCGCCGCCGCGATTTGCTTGCTGGTCGTGGCGCAAATTCGCCCGCACTCGGCGCTATTCCCGGATGAGCGCAAACAGCTCGCGCTGAACTCCGGTTTGTACAAGAAGCGTCAGCTGCACCCTGACGAACCCGCGCACTGGATCGATCAGGCGCATCTTAATCGCGAAGATCTCAATATGCTCTTCTACTCGAAGCCGCCGGTTTTGGATTACACTCCGCAGCATGTGAAGGACGTGACCGACTTGCTCCGAATGCATCCTCCCATCTGGCCGGTATTCCTGGGCGGGGCGGCGTTTCTTTATCTTTGGTGGCTCGCTGCCCTAATTTTCGATCTCGCCTTCGTCTGGCAGCGCTATGTCCGCAATTCCATCGCGAACGATCGTCTCAAGGAGTGGCATGGGCGTAGCGGTGGGACGGAAAAAGGGGCCGCTGTTCCGACAGACGCCACGGTCTGACACCGCACTCAGGATCTGGCCTTTGCCCGGAACAATTCGGAAGACTAACCACGCGCCTTGCCCGCCTTGGCGCGATGAACAATGCCTTTGTTCCGAAGGATCTCGGCGGCTTCGCTGAAATAATCGCGCACGTCCGCTTGTTGCCGAATCCAATCCAGATACCGCCCGATGCCGGTGGCTAAATCCACCTGGGGCCGATATCCCGCGGCGCGAATACGACTCGTGTCGCTGGTAAGGTGTCGCATTTCGCCGGGACGGAATTCACCGTTCGCTTCCGGCGCAATATGAATGCCCAGCGCATCTGAGATCAGCTCTGCCACGGTGCGAATACTCACTCCCTGGCCGCTGCCGACATTCACGGGTAGACCATCGAGCTGGTCGGTTTCCGCGGCGAGCAGATTTGCCCGCGCGATATCTTCCACGAACGAGAAATCGCGCGTCTGCTCGCCATCTTCGTAAAGGACGGGGGGGAGATTGTTCAGCAGCCGCGTGCAAAAAATCGCAATCACTCCGGTGTAGGGGTTGAAGATTGATTGTCGCGGCCCATAGGTGCACGAATAACGCAACGCGACCGCGGGAATTCCGATTTGCTTGCCCCAGAGCAACGTCAATTTCTCCTGATCCACTTTTGTTAGGCCATACACCGTTTCGCCGCCGACGGGCGCACGCTCGGGAGTGGGCGCGCTTTCCGTCACCGCCTGGCAAATCGGGCAATACACCGACCAATCGCCGGCCTGGAGTTGCTCGACCGGTCGGACATCGGGAAAAAGCAAACCATGCTCGGGACAGGTCGCGGCGCCTTCGCTGTAAACCGCTTGCGAGGATGCGACGACGACTTTTCTGATCGGTAACTTTTGCTCCCGAATCACCTCGAGCATTTGCGCGGTGCCAAAGCTGTTGACGTGAACGTACTTCGCGATCTCGGGCATGTATCCGCCATAGGCCGCCTGATGAAAGACCACATCGATGTTCTGGAGCGCCGCCGCGATCGTCTCCCGATCTCGCACGTCGCCTTCGATGAAGTCCTCTTCGTTTGCGCTCCAGGCGGGTTTGCCTTTGCGATGCGTTTGCGGTTCAAGATTATCCAGGATTCGAACCGACCATCCTTCGCGCTTCAATAAATCCGCGACGTGCGAACCGATCAGGCCTGCTCCACCGGTCACGAGAGCACGTTTCTCTTTCGAATTCATGACTAGGCCTCGTTAGGCCAGATGCGCTCCCGGCCTTCCTGTTTCAGAAGTTCATCCAGATACGCGCGAGTAGCGGGCGCGGGATAAGCATCAGCGGCTCCGCTGAGAGTAGTGAAAAACTCGCGGCAAAGCCGTTGCAGGGTGGCGCGATCATCCACGTCATACCAGGTTGGCAAAAGATGCACGTCGAGACTGATTTGTCTCGCCCGCTCGATGGTTTGCTCCAGCACCCGCTCAGTGCTCCAATCGATATTTTCAAAAAGTGAGCGATGCAATTGCTTGAGGCCAATCAAATAATATCCCCCGTCATCGCTCGGGCCGAGCACAACCACATCGTTCCTCTCCGCCAATATTCTTACCGCTTCGGAGAAAGCCCGCGGCGGAACAGTTGGGCTGTCGGAATCGATCAGGCAGACCGATTCAAAGCCAAGCCGCAATAAATCCTCGCTCGCGCAGGCCAGCCGTTCGCCGAAGGCATCGCCGCGTTGGGGCACGAGAATAAATTCAACCGGCAATATTCCGACATACGCTTCCTCCGCGCCGATTGGGGTGTAAACAGCAACTCCGCGAGCCATTCCTTCGCCTGCGGCCAGCGTGATTGCTGCGCTGGTGTCTCGGAGAAAACAGATGTTCAAGGCTGCGGCTTCGTCGGGCGTGAGCGGTGGGATGAGCCGGGTTTTCACTTTTCCCGAGCGGGGGGCTTTGGTCATTACGGCCAGGGCGCACATCCCTTTCGGAAGATTACATTCCTCGCTCGGATCGAGGACGCGATGAACAGCAGTCATGCAGGCGTGCTGTCTGCGTTCGAACGCCGGATGCGTCAACCCTTTTCGCAAAGGGCGTAATGATACCGCCCGTCCTGCCATGTTTTCATCTTTCGCCAGGGCTGAGTGCAAAAGAGCCGATTCATTTCGCGTGTTGATAAAACTCGGGCTTTGCTCGGCTCTCGATAACCATTTCTGGAGTGAGTGATTCCAGCTAACAACCACATCGTGTAAAGGGGGATCGACGCCCTGAAAGCGTAGCGCGGTTCGGCAATGAAACATCGTCCCCCGGGCCGGAGCGCCCGGTACATCTCGGCTACCGCTCGGCTGCCATCAGGTAAAACGGTGAAGAGACGCGAGGCGATCAAGACATCAAAACTGTTGTCGGGATGAGATAGATCCAGGACGTTATCGCTCTGAAAGACGCAATTAGTCAGGGACAACTTTTGGGCCTTTTCTCGGGCCCATTTAAGCTGGCTTGGGGAACGGTCGACTCCCAGGACCTTAATTTCACGAAAGCGCTCCGCGAATCGGCAGGAATAAAATCCCGGACCGCATCCCAGCTCGATTAAATCTTCCCCGGCCGTCGGCTTTCCGCTGGGCCAGAGTGCCTCAATCATCCGTTCAGTGTCATCGCGAAACAAATTTTCGCGGCAAAAAATGTAGAGCCACGCAAAATGCTCGAACAAACTATCCGGGGAGCTGGCTCCTGATTTTCTCTGTGCTCGTGGATCTTCTTGTTCAAAAATCTCAACGGGCGGGGGAGGGCTCTCCGGGAACGCGGTCTTTGGCAACATGGGCGTGGAGTGAGAGAGCAGAGTTCTTGACACCGTCTTTATGAATTAATCTTTAGCCGAGACCCAATTCTTAATCATATCGCCGCGAACAACTGCACCGGACTCCTGTTTTTGCCTCTGCAGGAGTGCCGCCGCCGCCCTGTCGATAACACCACGCGCAATTCCTCACAAAGCGTCCGGGCAGAATGCAGACGAAAACTGTTCGGCCTTATTCGAACTTGTTGGCTTCTTCTTGAGCCAACGGTTAACAAGCGAAAATGAAAATTGCCCCGTTTGCGCTCATCGGAATATTTGGAGCAACCGGTCTCATTTCGGCGTGGGGAGGAGATTTACCGCCCGAGCCCACCCTTCAGCAAATCCAAAAGATTCTTGGGCAGAAAAAATTTGTCGATCTAACGCACGCGTTTGCTCCAGGGATCCCGCACTGGCACGGATTCCCGGACGAAAAAAGAGAAACCGTTTATTGGTACGAGAAAAAACCTGGAATTAAAGGAGAAGGATTTTTCGCTGAGAGCTACAGCCTTGTCGGGCAATGGGGCACGCACGTCGATCCGCCGGCACACTTCATTCGAGGATTGCGAACAGTAGACCAGATACCACTCCAGGAAATGGTTTTGCCTTTAGTCGTGATCGATGTCCATGCCGAGGCGGCGAAAAATCCGGATTACACTCTTTCATTAGAACGTGTCAAGAAATGGGAAGCTGATCACGGGTCAATTCCGGCGGGAGCGTTCGTGGCGATGAGAACAGATTGGTCAAAGCGCTGGCCTGACGGCACCTCGATGGAAAACAAAGACGCAGCGGGCGTGTCTCATTATCCTGGTTGGACCATGGCTGCGCTGAAATATATTTATGAAGAACGCAAGATCACGGCGTCAGGCCACGAAACGACCGATACGGATCCGGGAATCGCCGCCTCAAAGGACGATGCCACGCTCGAGACTTACATTTTGAGCACGAACCATTATCAGATCGAGCTGCTGACAAATCTGGACCAAGTCCCAGAGACTGGAGCGCTCGTCATCGCCACGTTCCCGAAACCGAAGGGTGGCTCGGGATTCCCGGCGCGCGTTTTCGCGATTTGTCCGCAGTAGTTTGCCGTTGGAACGCGCCGCCGGATTTGACGTGGCCGTGAGCCGACCTTAAGCGCATCTCGAATGGATTTGCTCGACGAACTCCAAGCTCGGGTCCTTTGCGGAGATGGAGCGATGGGGACGTTGCTCCTGGACGCAGGCATTCCGATCAATCGTTGTTTCGAGGAACTCTGCGTAACAGAACCGGAACTTCTCGGGAAGATCCATCAGCAATATGTTAACGCCGGCGCGCGAGTGATTGAAACAAACACGTTTGGCGCCAACGCAGTGCGACTGGAAAGATTCGGATTGGAAGAACGCGTCACGGAAATCAACCGCGCCGCGGCGCAGATTGCAGTCGCGGCCGCTCAGGGGAAAGATGTTTATGTCGCCGGCAGCGTTGGTCCTCTGGGCGTTAGCCGTGACGAAGCGGCCGCGCGGGGAATCGATCGCACGCAATGTTTTAGAGAACAAATCGGCGCGTTGCTAGAGGGCGGCGTCAATCTGATTTTTCTCGAGACGTTCATGGACGTCGAAGAAATGGAGATCGCGTTTCGGGCTCGGCAAGAGATCGACGATGGGTTGGCGATTTGTTCTTTCGCCTGTGCGCCCGAGGGTCGCACTTCCTCGGGCATCTTACTGGTGGATGCGTTCGCAAGGCTGACGGCCCTCGGAGCAAAAATGGTGGGAGTGAACTGCATGAACGGACCTCACGGCATGGTGCAATTACTCCAGCGCGTTCCGGCAGAATACATGCTCGTGGCCTACCCCAATGCCGGGTATCCGAAATATCATGAAGGCCGATTTATCTATGACACGGCGCCAGATGATTTCGCGCAGTCAGCGCGCGAGATGGTGGCGGAAGGGGCGCGATTGATTGGCGGATGTTGCGGCACTAACCCCATTCACATTGCAGCGCTCGCGGCGGCGATCGCAAACCTACAGCCCGTGCGCGGCAAAGGTGCGGGTCGTGGCTGAACCGCCACAACGCGAATCTCAAAACGAAGGCGGCGATCGCAAACCTACAGCCCGTGCGCGGCAAAGGTGCGGGTCGTGGCTGAACCGCCACAACGCGAATCTCAAAACGAAGAGAGCCGGGCGTCTATCTGATCACGCCTTTCTTGAACTACGAGAGACCGTCGAGATTGCGGAATTTGCGCGAGGCGTTTGAAGCGATGAGTGTCTCGCGATGGTCCAGATTCGCCGCGCAATCATTGTTCAGCTCGGCGGACTAATCCTGGTCGCCGGCGCGCTGTTTTTTCTTTCACGGATTTTCCCCGTAGTGGAGATCTTGGCGGCGATTCAGCAACGCGTGATGCATTGGGGAGCATGGAGCGCGATCTGTTATCCCTTCCTCTACGCCGCCTGTAATGTGCTGCTTTTGCCAGGGGGCGTTCTAAGCATCGGTGCAGGTTTCTTTTTCGGGCTCTGGTGGGGATTTCTGATCGCACTGCTCGGCAATGTGATCGGAGCCGCGATTTCATTTTTCATTAGCAGATGGATTGGCCGGCAATGGCTGAAGAGAAAGCTGATGAGAAACCCAACTTTGGTAGCGTTGGAGCCGGCAGTGGAGAGAGAAGGTTGGAAGATTATTCTTCTCAGCCAGCTTCATCCGCTTTTCCCGACCAGTCTATTAAATTACCTTTATGGTCTAACGCGAATTCGATTCCGGACCTGCATGCTTTGGGTCGCGATCGGACAGGCTCCTGGCTTGTTTCTCTATTCGTACTTGGGTACGCTTGGGCAGTTAGGCTTAAACCTGGCGCGGGGCAAGAGTCACCCACGGGGGATTGAGTATCTCTTGTGGCTAGGTGGTTTTGCCAGCGCTGCTGTTGTGCTAGTCCTGTTGGGTAGGATCGCGCTTCGGCTGCTTCAGGGAACTGAACAAGAGACCACACGTTCGCAGCTCGATGTTATAACACAAAAGCAACAAGTAGAGACTATTGTACAATAATATGGAATGAGGGTTCTACATGGAACATGCAAGCTTTGCCAAAAAAATATGACGTAATTGTGGTCGGAAGTGGCCATGCGGGTATAGAGGCGGCGCTGGCTGCAACCCGATTGGGGTGCACCGCGCTGTTGCTTACCCAAAATCTCGATACCATTGCGCAGATGTCGTGCAACCCCGCGATTGGTGGTTTGGCCAAGGGCCATATCGTCAGGGAAATCGATGCCCTCGGTGGGGCGATGGGGATCAACGCAGACGCAACGGGAATTCAGTTCCGCCTCTTAAACCGGACAAAAGGCCCAAGCGTGAGGGCTCCTCGCGCACAGTGCGACAAGAAAGCCTATCAATTCCGCATGAAAGCCATGCTGGAGAGGACGCCAAGGTTAGATATTAAGCAGGCGACGGTGTCCAAGGTCTGCACGGATCAGCAGCAAAGAGTCGCCGGGGTAGAATCAGATATTGGGATGTCGGTTTCTGCCGAGAGCGTGGTCATCACGTCAGGGACCTTTCTCCGGGGTCTGCTTCACGTTGGTCGTAATTCGTATCCGGGCGGTCGTATGGCAGATACCACCTCCGGGCTTAGCGAATCAATCCGCCAGTTGGGATTTGAAGTGGGACGCTTCAAAACCGGCACGCCTTGCCGTGTAAATGGGCGATCGATCGATTTTGGTCAATGCGAGAAGCAGCTGGGCGACGAGCCCCGGCCGAGATTTAGCTATATGCCCGCGCCTGGCTGTCCCAGCGACGATATTTTTACCCTTAATAGCGAATCGTTCCACATGGAACAACTGCCTTGCTGGATCACGCACACAACCAGTGAAACTCACGATATTATTCGCAGAAATCTCCACCAATCCCCCCTCTATTCTGGCCGGATACACGGGGTAGGACCGCGTTATTGTCCTTCGATCGAAGATAAAATCGTAAAGTTCGCGGACCGGCTGTCGCATCAAGTATTCCTTGAGCCGGAGGGGTGCCATACCGAGGAGTTCTATGTCAATGGCTTGTCCACGAGCCTACCTTACGATATCCAAATCGAATTCATTCGCTCCATACCCGGCTTGGAGCGAGCCGAGCTAATGCGCCCAGGGTATGCGGTGGAGTACGACTATTTCCCGCCGACGCAACTCCACCCGACGCTGGAGACAAAATTGGTCGAAGGGCTTTATTTTGCCGGACAAATCAATGGCACTTCCGGTTATGAGGAGGCGGCCGCTCAGGGCCTCGTCGCGGGAGCGAACGCGGCTTTAAAGGTTCAACGCGGCGCACCGTTCGTTATCTCGCGGCGTGAGGCCTACATTGGGGTGCTGATCGATGATCTGATAACGCGAGGCACTGATGAACCTTATCGGATGTTTACCAGCCGCGCCGAAGATCGGCTGTCGTTAAGACAAGACAATGCCGATCAACGACTGACGCAAAAAGGATTCGAGGCTGGCCTGGTGGATCAAGAAAGGCACTCGGTTTTTCTCGAAAAAATGTCGCAACTCGAGGCGTTGCGAAGATCGATCACGGAGTCTAGGGCGAATGGGAAAGCGGTAAGCGCACTCTTGAAGATGCCCGACTTTCGCTTAGAAGCGTTGCCATCGGAGATCCGAAAGCTAGCCCCGGCCGAGTTATGGGAACTAGTCGAGACCGAATTGAAATACGAAGGCTACGTTCAGCGACAGACGAGTCAGAACGAAAAGCTATTTCGAAGCAAGGGGAGACCCATTCCTCAGAATATCGATTATGAAAAAATCGGTGGCCTCCGCCGGGAGACCCGTCAAAAACTTGCTGCATGTCGACCAGATTCCGTAGGTCAAGCCGGACGCGTCAGCGGAGTCACTCCTACGGATTTAGCTATTCTCTCTATCTGGTTAGAAAAGAACGTATTACGAGGATCGCAAAGCGTCGAGAAACAGGCCGATTTTCACTGAAGAAAACCCGATTGCCGTGTGGTTTCTTATATCCGCTGCTTGTATTATTGGGTATCTGTTCGGGTCATTCCCGGCTGGGTACTTTGCAGGTCGCATTGCCGGGATTGATATCCGATCGCAGGGGAGCGGGAATATCGGCGCGACGAACGTGCTGCGGATTTTGGGTAAGCGGTGGGGATACGCGGTTTTCTTTGTGGACGCGTTCAAAGGATTCGCCGCCGTTCGCCTGACCCGGTTTTTAACGGACCATTTGATGCCCGCAAACAGGTATGCAGAGTATTTTGCGATCCTTGCAGCTGTCCTCTGTGTCGTCGGGCATACTTTCCCCATCTGGCTCCGGTTCAAAGGCGGCAAGGGAGTTGCCACTTCGGCTGGTGCAATCTTTGGCCTTATGTCCTTGGCCGCCGTGACGGTTTTCTTAATCTGGGTAATCGTCTTCGAGATCACTCGCTATGTTTCGGTGGCATCGATCGTTGCTTCGGCGTTTCTGCCGGTCACAGTCGCATTGTTTATGCGATGGAACCTCATTGAAGGGAGGGGCTTTTTGTACTTTTCCACGTTGATGGCAATCCTCGTTGTGTGGAGACATCGTTCGAATTTTTCTCGTCTTCGGAACGGAACGGAACAACGCTTCACTCGCAAATGAACATCAGACGCATTGCAATTATCGGCGCGGGCGGGTGGGGCCTGGCCCTTGCGGTGTTGTGGTCCAGAAACGGAAACGAAATTACCGTTTGGGGAAATGATGCTGATCGGGTCGAGAAACTAAGAAGCACCCGCGAAAATCCTGACTATCTGCCGGGAGTAAAACTTCCCGGACCGGTGCAAGTCACAAGCAATATTGCTGATTGCTCAGACGCTGACCTGATTGTTTTCGTGACGCCTTCAATCGCCTTGCGTTCTGTGGCCAATCGACTCCGAACCTCGCACTCGAGCTCCAAGACCGTGTTTTTGAGCTGCACGAAAGGGATCGAACACGGAACCGGGATGCGGATGAGCCAGATCCTTAATGAAATTTTTCCCAAAAACACGATCGCTGTTCTTTCGGGCCCAAACCTGGCCGCGGAAGTTTCGCGGGATCTGCCTACCGCAACTGTCCTAGGGTGCCCCATTCCGGAGTGCGCCGAGGAACTTCAGCGGCATTTGGGCAGCGAGCGGTTCCGCATTTATTCGAGCGACGAGATGATCGGCATCGAACTCGGAGGCGCGTTGAAGAACGTCTTCGCGATTCCGGCCGGCGTAAGTGATGGTTTTGGTT